>ENA-OWPP01001141-OWPP01001141.1-human-gut-metagenome-genome-assembly--contig:-NODE-1141-length-24813-cov-8.699451_pt1 | contig 24813 bp, 23 predicted proteins | sample MGYA00248265_ERZ651848 | MGnify/ENA primary metagenome ERZ651848 (study PRJEB26924, sample SAMEA4378233) | human gut metagenome | biome: human gut; feature: human-associated habitat; material: faeces...
TAACATCCGTCCCCCATAAAAACAAAACTTATCCACATTCTCTCTGAAAAATGTGGATAAAAAATCCGGGACCCTGTGAAAACAGAGTCCCGGATGTGCTTATGGATGGTTTTTACCGGCCGTTGGGGGCGTAAGCCACCACAGTACGGCGGTTGGGCTCCACACCGGTGGAGTAAGTTGTGACATTGGGATAGTCCTGCAGCGCGGCATGAATCACATGGCGCTCGTAGGCGTTCATGGGCTCCAGGGTCACGTTGCGCTTGTACTTGATGACCTTGGCGGCCACCTTCCGGGCCAGATGCTGAAGACTCTGCTCCCGCTTTTCCCGGTAATTCTCCGCGTCCAGCTGCACCCTCACCCGGCCGCTGCCGCTGCGGTTCACCGCATAGCTGGTCAGCTGCTGGATGGCGTCCAGAGTCTCGCCCCGGCGGCCGATCAGTGCGCCCAGATTCTTGCCCTCCAGGATCACCTTGTAGCGGCCCTTCTCCAGCAGATAGATGTGGATCTCCGCAGCACTCTCCATCTGCTCCAGCAGGCCGGAGAGGAACTTACGGATGGCCTGGGCCTTCTCGTCATCCACTTCTTCGCCCAGTGTCTGCACGGGAGCGGACTGCCGGGTCTTCTCCTCCGGGGCGGGCGCCGGCGTCTCCGCCGGCTTGCGCTCCTGTCTGGGCGGCTTTTCCGCTTTGGGGGGCTTAGGCCGCTCTTCCTGCGGCTTCTCCTTGGGGGCAGGCGCGGGGGCGAGAACCTCCTCTTCCTCCTCCGGGCCGTAGCTCACCCGGACCTTGGCCGGGCAGCTGCCCAGACCCAGGAAACCGGACTTTGCTCGCTCCAAAATCTCAACGGACACATCGTCCCGGTCCAGGCCAAGCTGCCGCAGGGCATTCTGGATGGCCTCATCCTCGGTCTTGCCCGTTACATCAATAAACTGTCTCATGGCGTAACAAGCTCCTTACTGATCATCATAGCGGTCCTCCTTGTAGGACCGGCCGCGGGCATAGGGCCGGTCTCCCACACGGCCCGCTTCCGTGGTGCTGGTGGCCGCCTTTTTGGCCTTCAGGGCCTTGGCCTCCTGCGCCGCCTGCCGCTTTTCCTTCAGGCTCTTCTTCTGTGCGGCCTGCTGACGCTGCTGCTCCTGAAGCAGCTTGGCCTCCTCCATCCGCTTCTGGCGGTCCGCCTGGATCATCTCCTGCCGGGCGTCCTCCTCTTCCTGCAGCTTCTTGGTGTAGAACTTGCCCAGGACCATCTCCTGGATAATGGAGAACGCGCTCTGGGCAGCCCAATACACGCCCAGGGCGGCGGGCACGATGAAGGCGATGTAGATAGACATCAGAGGCATCATCCACATCATCATCTTGGTGGAGCCGTTGGCAGCCGCAGTCTGGGCGGACTGGCTCATGCTGACCTTGCTCAGCAGGAAGCTGAACACACCGGAAATGATGGGAATCAGAATCAGTCCCACCGCGGCCAGCGTGATGCCCGTGGAGAGGCTGCTGACAGCGCTCCAGGGCGTCTGGATCAGGTCAATCCCCAGGAAGTGGTAGTCGATGTTCACCCAGCCGGGATGCTCTGCAATGAAGTCGGGGAACTGGCTGTTAATGATGTTGGAAATGGCGATCTGCTCATAGCCGGGGCTGGCCACGATCTCAATGCCGGCGCCTTCAATCAGACTTCTGGCCGCATTCACTACCGCCAGACCGGCGTCCTTGCCGCCGAAGTTCATGAAGTAGACAATGGGCTCCCGGATGATATAGTACAGGGCCATCAGAATGGGCAGGGGCAGAAAGCTCCACAGGCAGCCGCTCATGGGATTGAAGCCCTCTTCCTGGTAGAACTTCTGCATCTCCTCCTGCATCTTCAGCTGGTTGTTGGCGTATTTCTTCTGGATCTCCTGCATCTTGCCGGACATGCGGCTCATCCGCACCATGCTCTTCTTGGACTTCATCTGGAAGGGCAGCAGGATCAGCTTGATGACCAGCGTGAACAGGATCAGGGACACGCCGTAGGACCCTGTCAGGTTGTAAAACAGCCGCAGCAGGGCCGCAAACGGGATACAAATTGCGTATCCGATGGTTGAAAACATAGATGCTTCCTCCAAATTGTAATGGGACCCGGGCTTTCAGCGCCCGCAGAGCGGAGCATTTCCGCTTTCGGCCTGTCCGCATTCCGCAGTGCCGGCTGACAGACGGCCGGACAGCAGCACAGGGTCCGGCAGAGGGGCTTGTCCCCTCCTCTCATGGGACCGGATCATATCCTCCCTTGTGAAACGGATTGCAGCGCAGGATACGCCGGAACGCCAGCCAGCCGCCCTTGAGGGCGCCGTACTTCTCAATCGCCTCCAGCGCATATTGGGAACAGGTGGGAATATACCGGCAGCAAGGCGGCCGGTACGGGGAGATGGCCACCCGGTAAAATTTCACCAGGGCCAGCAGGACCTTTTTCATCATGACCGGTCCTCCAGCAGCTCCAGCTTCCTGCAAAGACGCAGGAAGGTATCGTTCAGCTCCTTCCAGGAGGCAGTCAGGGTCCGTCCCCTGGCTACTAGAATCATATCGTACCCCTGGCGGAGCCGTCCGGAATTGAGCCGGTAGACCTCCCGCAGGCGGCGGCGGGCCCGGTTGCGGACCACCGCATGACCCAGCTTGACGGATACCGTCACGCCCAGGCGGTTGTGCCCCAGCCGGTTTTTCCGGCAGTAAAGCACCATCCCTCCGCCCACGGCGGAGGCGCCCTTCTGGTACAGCCGGCGGAACTCATAATTCTCTTTCAGGGTCACTGCCCGCTTCATGCTGCCACCTGCCTTCTCCCATTTGACACATCTGACACAAACTCAACGAGGGACGGAGGAATCACAGAATTCCCGCCGTCCCTGAAGACGTTGTTCAAGTGTCTCCCGCACGGTCCGTTTCTCAGTAGGACAGACGGGCGCGGCCCTTGGCGCGGCGACGGGCCAGGACCTTGCGGCCGTTGGCGGTTGCCATTCTCTTGCGGAAACCGTGGACCTTCTGGCCGTGCAGCTTCTTGGGCTGATAGGTACGTTTCGTTGCCATGTTGAGACACCTCCTGTCAGAATTGCGGCCCTTTTGAGGGCGGCACTTACTCGACACCGCCTAAAGGGCGGCGCAGTAAACAGATCAAGACCGCATGATCGCGGCGCAACCGATATTATACAGACTGTTTGAAAATATGTCAACTAAAACTTAAAAGTTTTGCGAAATTTCCGTATTTTTTTCTTTTTTCAGTTGCGATTCTCGAAAATTTCAAAATCTGGTGTCCCATGATGTCCAAAGCCGCTATATCTTGTTGCCTGTGCAGGCGGATCTCCTTGGTTCTTATTATTAGAATAAGTGTTGTAATTTCCGGCTGTCTTTGGTATAATAAAGCGTACTGCCATGTCTATTTTTTACTAGAGAGAGGTGTTTCCTTTTGAATTCCGTCGCCGACGTGTGGGACAATGTACTATCCCAGCTGAAGGGCGAGCTCTCGGAGACCACCATCGCCACCTGGTTCGACGAATTGGAGGCTGTGGACATCCAGGGCAATACGTTTATCCTCCACTGTTCCAACGACTTTAAAAAAGGCTATATCGAGTCCCTGTTCATGAAAAACATCAAGGCCTCCCTTCACGACATTTTCTCCACGGATTTTGAAGTGAAGATTCTGGACGACCTGGATTACGCAGAGCTCAAGGATAACCGCCCGCACCGCCAGAGTGAGCGGTTCACTTCCGCGGAGTTCACATTCGAGACCTTCGTGGTGGGCCCTTCCAACAAGCTGGCTTATGCCGCCTCCGTCTCCGTGGCGGAGCATCCTGCTCAGAACTACAACCCCCTGCTGATCTACGGGGACTCCGGCCTGGGCAAGACCCATCTGATCTATGCCATCGCCAACGTCATCCGCCGGAACGATCCCCGGTCCAAGATCGCTTACGTGAAGGGCGACGACCTGACCAACGAGCTGGTGGATGCTATCCGGGAGGGTAAGACTGCGGAGATGCGGGAGAAGTACCGCCAGGCGGACCTGCTGCTGGTGGACGACGTGCAGTTCATCGCCGGCAAAAAGCAGACGCAGGAGGAGTTCTTCCATACCTTCAACACCCTGTACGAGTCCGGCCGGCAGATCGTCCTGACCTCTGACCGTCCACCCTCTGAGATGACCCAGCTGGAGGACCGCCTCCGCACCCGATTTGAGTGGGGACTGCTGGTGGACGTAGCGCCGCCGGATTTTGAGACGCGTCTTGCCATCGTGAAAAACAAGGCCGCCCTGCTGGGCATGGAGCTGCCGGACAAAATCTCCGCCTACATCGCCGAAAACGTCACCGCCAACGTCCGCCAGCTGGAGGGCACCATCAACAAGATCCTGGCCTACAAGGATCTGCTGGGCAACGACACCGACGAAGAAACCGTCACCCGGGCCATCCAGGACATGCTGCGCCGCAGCAACGAGTATGTCCCCACGCCGGAGGCCATCCTTGAGTATATCTCCAAATATTACAGTCTGGACGAGTCCGTGATCCGGGGCCAGCAGCGGGTGCGGGACGCGGTCTCCGCCCGGCAGATTGCCATGTACCTGATCCGCTCCATGACGAACCTCAGTCTGGATGAGATCGGCAAGGTCTTTGACAACCGGGACCACTCCACCGTCCTCTACTCCATCCAGCAAATCGAAAAGAAGATGAAGAAGGACGCTGCGTTTGCCGAAATGGTGAAGGAGATCAAGACGAATATCAACTCCAAGCGGTGACCAGATTTCTCCACATCTTCCGTGGAAAAGAAAAACTTCCCTGTGGAAAATGGTCTTTCAAAAAAGTCCGTGGAAAAATCCCCGGATCCTTCCACATCCCCTGTGGAGCCTCAAAATCCGACAGCGCAAGCCTTTCCCCGCCTTTTCCACAGCTTTTTTCCCTACGGCTGCTTTTTCTAAAAAATACATTTCTTTCTTTTTCAAAAGAGCGATTCCGACCCATATCTTCAAACCCCGACTAGAGAGGAAGTGCATGCATGAAATTCTCCTGTGAAAAGGCCCTTCTGCAAAGCGCCATCGCCGTCACCAGCCGCGCCGTGGCCCAGAAGAGCTCCATTCCCGCGCTGGAAGGGCTGCTGCTCCACGCGGACAGCCGGCTGACCATTTCCGGCTACAACCTGCAGACCGGCATCCGTACGAAGGTCTCCGCCGATGTAACGGAACCTGGCGAGATTGTTTTAAACGCCCGCCTCTTCGGCGACATCATTCGCCGGATGCCCGACGATGTGGTGGTTTTCACCGCGGATGACAAACAGCTGGTCCATCTCTCCTGCGGCGATGCGGACTTTGATATCCTGGGCCTCTCCGCGGCGGATTACCCGGAGCTGCCCATGGTGGAGGATGATTTTTCCGTCTCCATCCAACAGAAGCTGCTGCGTGCCATGATCGAGGAGACGGCCTTCGCTGTCTCCACCAATGAGAGCCGCCCCATCCATACTGGTGCCCTGTTCGAGATCACGGACCAGGGCCTGACTATGGTGGCGGTGGACGGATTCCGTCTGGCCATCCGGCGGGAGCCGCTGGAAAAGATCGACGGCGGCGCCTTTTCCTTTGTGGCGCCGGGCAGCGCCCTGGGCGAGGTGAAAAATATCTGTTCCGACGTGGAGGATCTGGCTGCCGTGACCCTGGGCAAAAGTCATATTCTATTTGAGGTAGGAGACACGGAGTTGATCTGCCGCCGGTTGGAGGGAGAGTTCCTGGATTATAAGAATGCCATCCCACGGAAGAATCCCATCTCCGTCATCGCAGATACCAAGGCCCTGATTGAGAGCATTGACCGCGTCAGTGTGGTGATCTCCGAAAAGCAGAAGAGTCCGGTCCGGTGCCTGTTTGACCACGACAAGGTGCTGCTCTCCGCCAAGACCGGAAACGGCGAGGCCAAGGATATCTGCCGCTTGTCCGGTGACGGCGGCGGGCTGGAGATCGGGTTCAACAACCGCTATTTGATGGAGGCTCTCCGGTACGCGCCGGCGGACACGGTGAAGATCGAGCTGAATACCGGCGTCTCCCCCGCCATCATCGTCCCCACGGAGGGGGAGGAAAACTTCCTCTATATGGTCCTGCCGGTGCGGCTGAAGAGCGCGGAGTGAGCAGATGGAGACGATCACGATTCACACGGAGTTCATCAAGCTCCAGGACCTGCTGAAATTCGCCAATCTGGTGTCCTCCGGCGGCGAGGCAAAGGAGCGGATCCAGGGCGGCGAGGTCACCGTCAACGGCGAGATCTGCACCATGCGGGGCAAAAAGATCCGCCCCGGAGACGATGTGGCCTTCCAGGGCGCCCATTACACGGTGGCCTATGCGGATTCTTGAGCTGGAGCTGCAGCATTTCCGCAACTACTCCGGCCAGCGGGTATCCTTTGACCCGGACTGCAATGTGATCTTTGGGGAGAACGCCCAGGGCAAGACCAATCTGCTGGAGGCCATCGTCTACCTCTCCTGCGGGAAATCCCCCCGGGCCAGGACGGACCGGGAGATGATTGCCTTCGATGCGCCCGCCGCTGTGCTGGAAGCCGGGATCTCCGCCCGAGACCGGGAGTTCCGCACCCGGGTGGAGCTGTACCGGGACCGGCGGCGGAAGATGTGGGTGAATCAGGTGCCTGCCAAAAACAGCGCCGCCCTGAGTCAGGTGTACCACACCGTATTCTTCTGCCCGGATGACCTGTATCTGATCCGGGAGGGGGCCGCCGCCCGGCGGCGCTTCATGGACACCGCACTCTGCCAGTTGCGGCCGAGATACGCGGCCGCTCTGGCGGAGTACCACCGGCTCTATGACCACAAGACCCGCATTCTGCGGGACAGTGAGGAGCGGCCGGATCTCCTGGAGCTGCTGCCGGACTTCAACGAGCGGATGGTTCGTTTCGGCGCTGTGCTGGTCCACTACCGCCGGCAGTTCGCGGAGGCGCTGAACCGCTATGCCGCCCGCCACCATCGGGAGTGCTCCGGCGGAAGGGAGCGCCTGGAGGTCACCTATCAGACTGTTTCCTCCGTCACGGACCCGGCGGCGGAGGTGGAGGTCCTCACGGAGCAGCTCCGGGCCCACATGGAATCCCACCAGGGGGCGGAGCGGGCCTCCCGGATGTGCCTCTCCGGCCCCCACAAGGACGATCTGGTCATCACCATCGACGGCCGGGAGGCCAAATCCTACTCTTCCCAGGGTCAGACCCGCACCGCGGCTCTGGCGCTGAAGCTGGCGGAGCGGGAAATCTACCAGAACGCCACCGGCGAATACCCGGTGCTGCTGCTGGATGACGTTCTCAGTGAGCTGGATCCCCGCCGGCAGGAGTTCGTTCTCAACCGCATCGCGGGGGGACAGGTGTTCATCACCTGCTGTGAGGATGACCGGCTGCCCCAAATGCTGGGCGGGAAGGTGTTCCATGTGAAACAGGGCGCCATCAGTGGATGATCCCTGCGGCCAGGCGGTAGCCTGTTCAATCAAACACAACAGATCCAATTACAGGCCCCCAACATGACAAAATGGAGGTAACCGTGATGAATTAGTACGCAGTGCTTCCCATTCTGGTTTTCGGCGGACCAGCTGCTGGCTTTCTCTGGGAGCTGATCGTGGGATTGGTCTGCCGGACAAGGCGCTATCTGCTGTGGGTGCCTGTTCTAGCGGGGGCGCTGGGACTGGCGCTGTGTGTGGTGTCTCCTTTCCATACCCTCCCGTTCTCCTTCCTACTGCTGTGCTGGGGGCTGTACGGTGGCGGACTTCTGTTTGGATGGAGTCTGTCCAACCTGCTCCGTGGCGGGGAGGACCACTTTCAGCGGTATGCCGTCCGTGCCGTTGCCCTCTGCTCCGGTGCGGCGCTGGCCATCGGCTTCGGTGTTCTGATCTCCCACGAGATGCGCAGCGCCACCTATACCATGGTGGAAGAAGACACCAGCGAGGAGCGCGTTCTGGCAGAGATCCCGGAGCTGGCCATTACAGAGACGGACCGGGAAATCCTCTCCGCCCTGGAGGAGAGTCCCTCCGTCCAGGCGGCCGTCGCCGGAGGGGAACAGTTCATCGATCTGCCACCGTCAGAACACGAGGACATCCACGCGATCCTGTCGGAATTTCTGGATGAAGAGCGCTACCAGTTTTCCGACGCGGGCGTCACCGCCCAGTCCGGGGAGGTCACCTCCCTGTATTACGATATTTTCGATCAGGAGAGGAATGTTCGGATCATCGTCATGGGCCTGGACACCGGAAATCTTAACAAGGTGATCACTGTCTACGATGGAGATCCGGAAGAGGAATTGTCCATGGTGATCTATGAAAATGACAACGGCGCCCTCCGCAAAATGAAGAAGCAGCGGATGTGGTTTTATGACTTCTATGAAACAGAGTTAGAATGAGGCACGGATCGCTCCCTCTACAAGGGCAGTTCCGCATCCGTAAGCGGCAAAGTCGCCAACAGATACCGAAAGGAGACCACCATGTACCTCCACATCGGCCAAAACGAAATTCTTCCCGACCGCCGGGTCATCGGCATCTTTGATCTGGACAAATGCAGTTACGGCAAGCGGACCCGGGAGTATCTGGCGGCCGCGGAGAAAGAGGGCGTGGTGCTGGACGTGTCCGGCGAGATCCCCAAGTCCTTCGTGGTGTGCGATCACCCCTATCACCGGCAGATCGTGTACCTCAGCCAGCTGAATTCCACCACCCTCCAGAAGCGGGCGGAGAGCGGAAACCTGGAATGAGCCAGGGGGAGATCCCATGGCGGCATATACGACACTGGTAAACCTTCCCCACTTTTTATCCTCGTTCACATCCCTGGAGACAGGAACTCTGGTGCTCTTTCTGGCGGCAGTGTTCACGGTGCAGCTGGTCCTGCTGCAAAATTACAGCAGGCGCCGGAGACGGCTGGTCCAGCCCGCTGCTTCTGGTGTACAGTGCGTTCCTTCTGCTGCTGTATTTTGCCTGGATGGCGCTGTTCACCGCCCTCCTGGCTCTGCTGACATATCTGATTTTGAAGAAATTACGCACTTGATTCCAACTTACATGGTTCAGGGCAAGGAGAAACGGGCCGGAGGCGGCTCCGGCCCGGCTCTTCTTGCCTTGGAACGGATATGAATATCCTGAAAGGAGAACCTGCATGGCAGAAAATGAACTGTTGAACTCCACTGCGGTGGACACGGCCAACGAGTACGACGCATCGGAAATTCAGGTGCTGGAAGGCCTGGAAGCCGTCCGGAAGCGGCCCGGCATGTATATCGGCTCCACGTCCACCTCCGGCCTGCACCATCTGGTCTATGAGATCGTGGACAACGCCATCGACGAGGCACTGGCCGGCTACTGCACCGACATCCTGGTGCGAATCAACGAGGGGGACACCATCACCGTGGTGGACAATGGCCGTGGCATCCCCGTGGACATCCAGGCCCAGACCGGCAAGCCCGCCCTGGAGGTAGTGTACACCGTCCTCCACGCCGGCGGCAAGTTCGGCGGTGGGGGCTACAAGGTCTCCGGCGGTCTCCACGGCGTGGGCGCCAGTGTGGTGAACGCCCTTTCCGAATGGCTGACGGTCCAGGTCCACCGGGACGGACATATCTATGAGATGAAGTTCTCCAGGGGCAATGTGACCCAGCCCATGACCATTGTGGGAGATACAGACCACACCGGCACCACTGTCACCTTCAAGCCGGACCCGGAGATGTTCGAGGATACGGAGTACAATTACGATACCCTCCACACCCGGATGCGGGAGGAGGCGTTCCTGAACGCTGGCCTGCGCATCCGCACTGTGGACGCCCGCCCCGGACGGGAGCAGGAGGACAACATGTGCTTCGAGGGCGGCATCCGGGAGTTTGTTACCTGGCTGAACAAGAGCAAGGATGTGCTTCACAACGACGTGATTTACATGTCCGGAGCCCGAGAGGACTCCGTGGCGGAAGTGGCCATGCAGTATAACGACGGCTACAACGAGACGATCCTCTCCTTCGCCAACAACGTCCACACGCCGGAGGGCGGCATGCACGAGGAGGGCTTCAAGCGGGCTCTCACCAATGTGCTGAACGCCTACGGCCGGAAGATCAAGCTGCTGAAGGACGACGAGAAGGTCTCCGGCGAGGACTGCCGGGAGGGCCTCACCTGCGTCATTTCCGTCAAGCTGACAGAGGCCCAGTTTGAGGGCCAGACCAAGTCGAAGTTGGGCAACAGTGAGATCCGGACCCTGGTGAATAACATCGTCTCCGAAAAGCTGGAGATCTTCCTGGAGGAGAACCCCCAGGTGGGCCGGATGATCCTGGATAAGGCTCTCACTGCCAATCGGGCGAGAGAGGCCGCCAAAAAGGCCCGGGAATCCATCCGCCGCAAGACGGCTCTCGGCGGCGCCGCCATGCCGGATAAGCTGCGGGACTGCAATGAGAACAATCCGGAGCTGACGGAGCTCTATATCGTCGAGGGAGACTCCGCAGGCGGCTCCGCCACCCAGGGGCGGGATTCCCGGTTCCAGGCCATTCTCCCCCTGTGGGGCAAGATGCTGAACGTGGAGAAGGCCCGGGCAGACAAGGTCTACGGCAACGACAAGCTCCAGCCCGTCATCACGGCCCTGGGCGCGGGCATCGGGGATGAGTTCGATCTGAACAGGCTCCGGTATCACAAGGTCATCATCATGGCCGATGCCGATGTGGACGGCGCCCATATCCGTACTCTGCTGCTGACCTTCTTCTTCCGCTTCATGCGGCCCCTGATCGAGGAGGGCTATGTCTACTCCGCCGTTCCGCCCCTGTATAAGCTGACCCGTGGCAAGACCACCCGAGTGGCCTTTGACGACATCCAGCGGGAGAAGATCGCCGCCGAGATGCGGGGCGACAACCCCAACGCCAAGATCGACATCTCCCGGTTCAAGGGCCTGGGTGAGATGAACCCCCATGAGCTGTGGGAGACCACCATGGACCCCACCACCCGGACGCTCCGGCGTATCACGCTGGATGACGCCGTGGCCGCGGACGAGACCTTTACCATCCTGATGGGCGAGAAGGTGGAGCCCCGGAAGGAATTTATCGAGCGCAACGCCCAATACGCGGTCAATCTTGACTATTGATCCGTAGGGCGGCTGCCCTCGGCCGCCCGTCCGATCAGATATGCCTTTGCGGGCCGGCGAGGGCGCCGGCCCCTACAAAAAGGAGATACGATACATGAGCAAAAAGCCCCAATACGATCCTGAGGAGATCCGGTACCCCGAACAGAAGATCGTGGAGTCACCGCTGGTCCCCGAGATGGAGAAATCCTACATTGAGTACGCCATGAGCGTCATCGTGGGCCGGGCTCTCCCTGACGTGCGGGATGGCCTGAAGCCCGTCCATCGCCGGATCCTCTACGCCATGTACGAGGATGGCCTCACGGTGGACAAACCCTTCAAAAAGTCCGCCACCTGCGTGGGCGACGTGCTGGGCCGGTACCATCCCCACGGCGATGCCAGCGTCTATGACGCTCTGGTCCGCCTGGCTCAGGATTTCTCCATGCGCTATCCCCTGGTGGACGGCCACGGCAACTTCGGGTCCGTGGATGGCGATCCCCCGGCGGCCTACCGGTACACGGAGGCCCGGATGTCCCGGCTCTCCGACGAGATGCTGCGGGACATTGAAAAGGACACTGTGGACTGGGACCCCAACTTCGACGAGACCCGCAAGGAGCCCCGTGTCCTGCCCTCCCGGTTTCCCAATCTGCTGGTGAACGGCTCCAGCGGCATCGCGGTGGGCATGGCCACCAATATCCCGCCCCACAACCTGCGGGAGGTGATCGGCGCCTGCATCTGCGTGCTGGACAATCCGGAGGCTCAGCTCAGTGATCTGATGCAGTACGTCAAGGGGCCGGACTTCCCCACCCGGGGCATCATCATGGGTCGCAGCGGCATCCGGCAGGCCTATGCCACCGGCCGGGGCCGGGTGGTGATCCGGGCCCGGCATGAGTTTGAGGAGTTCGGCAAGGACCGCACGCGCATTGTCATCACCGAGATCCCCTACCAGGTCAACAAGCGTATGCTCATCAAGAGCATGGCCGACCAGGTGGAAGACAAGCGTCTGGACGGCATCTCCGACATCCGGGACGAGTCCGACCGGGACGGAATGCGCATCGTCATCGAGCTGAAGCGGGACGCCAATCCCCAGGTGGTGCTGAACCGCCTGTTCGCCCAGACCCAGCTGCAGACCAGCTTTGCCATCAACATGCTGGCCCTGGTGAATAACCAGTCTCAGCCCAAGATCCTCTCCCTGCGCCACATCATTGACGAGTATCTGGCCTTCCAGGAGGAGGTCATTATCCGCCGCACCAAGTACGACCTGCGCAAGGCCCAGGAGCGGGCCCACCTGCTGGAGGGTCTGCTGGTGGCTCAGGACAACATCGACGAGGTTATCAAAATCATCCGCAGCAGCTACGACAACGCCAAGGAGAACCTGATGTCCCGCTTCGGTCTGGACGATGTCCAGGCCCAGGCCATTCTGGATATGCGGCTGAAAGCCCTTCAGGGCCTGGACCGGGAGAAGCTGGAGGCGGAGTACAAGGAGCTGGAGGAAAAGATCGCCTACTTCAACCAGCTGCTCTCCTCCGACGAGCTGCTGCGCAAGGTGCTGAAGGAGGAGCTCCAGGCCATCTCCGACAAATTCGGCGATGACCGGGTCACGGAGATCCAGGATGTGGAGGATGAGATCGACATCGAGGACCTGATCGAGGAGGAGCAGTGTGTCTTCACCCTGACCCAGGCGGGCTACATCAAGCGGACACCTGCCAGCGAGTACACCGCCCAGTCCAAGGGCGGCATGGGCAAGAAGGGCATCACCACCCGGGAGGAGGACTACGTGGTGGATGTGTTTACTGCCTCCACCCACGACTATATCCTCTTCTTCACCGACACCGGCAAGGTCTACCGGAAGAAGGGGTATCAAATCCCCGAGTCCGGCAAGGCTGCCAAGGGGACCAACATCGTCAACATCCTTCAGGTGGAGCAGGGCGAGCGGATCCAAGCCATGATCCATACCCGGTCCATTGAGGACGACGGCCGCTTCCTCTTCATGGTTACCCGGAACGGCACGGTGAAGCGCCTGCCGGCCAATACTCTGAAGAATCTGCGGAATAACGGCATCCGTGCCCTGCGGATGGAGGAGGGTGACCAGCTGATCGCTGTCCGGGAGACTGACGGCAGCCAGAAGATCCTCATCGCCACCCATGACGGTATGGCAGTCTGCTTTGACGAGAACGATGTGCGGCCCATGGGCCGGGACGCCGTGGGTGTGCGGGGTATCCGCCTGCGCCAGGGCGATTACGTGGTGGGCGCCGCCCGTGCCAAGGTCAATCATGCGGTGCTGGCCATCACGGAAAACGGCTACGGCAAGCAGACGCCGGTGGAGGACTATCGGATCACCAACCGGGGCGGCCTCGGCATCAAGAACTACATGGTGACGGACAAGACCGGCCCCGTGGTGGGCATCAAGGTGGTGGACGGCACGGAGGACCTGTTGTTGGTGACCCAGGCAGGCATCCTGATCCGCACCCCGGTGGACAGCATCCGCACCGCGGGCCGGGCCACTCAGGGCGTCATCGTCATGCGGTTCAAGGAGGAGGGGGATCACGTGATCTCCCTGGCGCTCACAGACCATGAGGAGGGCAGCGCCGAGGCCGAGGAATAAGGCCGTCCGGAGCCGGGGCGAAAACGCTTCTGCCGGAATGTTTATCAGAACACAGGGGGAGCTGTTCCCGAGGAGACGGCTCCCCCATTCAAAACCATCTTCCAAAAGGATTTCATGATGAAAACAGTCACCATCTACACCGACGGCGCCTGCTCCGGCAATCCGGGCCCCGGCGGCTGGGGCGCGATTTTGATGTACGGCCCCCACAGCCGGGAGCTCTCCGGCGGAGAGGCCGCCACCACCAACAACCGCATGGAGCTCACCGCCGTGATCCAAGCACTGTCCCTGCTGAAGGAGCCCTGCATCGTGGACCTCTGGTCCGATTCCAAATATGTGATCGATGGGCTGGAGAAGGGCTGGGCCAAAGGCTGGAAGGCTAGGGGCTGGAAAAAAGCTGACAAGAAGCCCGCCCTGAATCCGGATCTCTGGGACAGGCTGCTGTCCCTGACAGAGGTTCATTCCATCCGTTACCATTGGGTCAAGGGCCACGCGGAGAATGCGTACAACAACCGCTGTGATGAGCTGGCGGTGGCGGAGAGCCAGAAATACAAGTAGTATGTCTTCTGTACCCCGCAGAACGGGGCAGGCGCCGTACAAGCGGTTCGACGACGGCAAAGCCACGGCGGAGTCGGAATTTCCTCTCGCCGGGCAAATCAAAAAAATAGGTCCCCCACCGGCTCTGCCGGGCGAGGGACCATGCGGAGAGCGCATACAGCAACCACTGTGATGAGCTGGTGGCGGCCGGAGATCCTGATAGCCCCCGCTTCCTTCTCATGGGGAGAAAAAGTGAGAGAAACAGACCTATCTTCCAAAAAAAGACAAGTTTTTCTAAATTTTTCCGCTGTTTACGAAAACAGAAAAAAACATTCACAATCTGTTCATAAGAAAAACATAATTTAGAAAAAATTTTCGGATATCTTTATAATCAAGCAAAGGGTCCTCCCAAACCCGATGCGTTTTCTCCCTCCTAAAAACACACACAGCACAAAGGACCGCCACATGGCGGTCCTTTGTGTGTTTACGGCTGGATCAGCTCCTTGCTGAGATGGACGATGAAGTCCTGCACATTGGTGACGATGCCCCGGGCGGAGAGGCTTCCCCGGTCACTGAGTTTGTTCACGGCAAATTCTGAGATATCCACGCAGTAGAAATACACCTGCCGCACGGTTCCGTCTGCCAGCACCCGGTAGGAGGGGGTCATGTTTCCGGCGGCGATGGTGTGAAGGGCAGTGGCCATGCAGATCACCGTGGTGGCGGAGCGGATCTCTGCCCGCATGGCGTCCTGAGCGGCATAGACGTCTGCCAGCACCGGCGGCAGAGGCCCGTCGTCCCGGATGGAGCCCGCCAGTATGTACGGGACGCCGTGCCGTTCGCAGGTGTGCAGAATGCCGTTTTCGATCTGCTCCGCTTTCAGAAAGGCGGGAATCGATCCGTGGAGCCGCACCCGGTTGATGGTGTCCAGATGGTTGTAGTGCCCGTTGGGCTGACTTTCCTGCGTGTAGATGTTCTGCCCCAGAGCAGTGTTGAGGTAGGCTGCCTCCAGATCATGGGTGGCCAGCGCGTTGCCCGCCAGCACGGCATGGACAAAGCCGCCTGCGATGAGCCGGGAGAAGGCGTTGCGTGCGTCGTGGTCAAAGGCGAAGGCGGGCCCCATCACCCAGACTACCTTGCCGTGGTCCCGTTCGTGGCGCAGCAGTTCATAGAGCTCGTCATAGTCCCGGGAAAAGGCGGTCTCCCGGGAGCGGCCCTGCCGGAAGGCAAACACATCTCTGGCAACCCGGCGCTCCCGGAAGCCGTCCGGGTGGACGAGGATCCCCTCCTCTCCCTGTTCTGTGCGGCCGACGGCCACCAGATCTCCCTGCCGCAGGCGGCGGAATTCCCGGACGTCGATGCGGCCCCGATCCCACACGGCCACGCAGTCCATCCGGCTCTCCCGGGCCAGATGCCACTGCCCTGCGATTTTGAAGTATTCCGGAAAGATGCTCATGGCGTGGAAATTCTCCGGCGCCACGCCGTCCCGGGGCGCCGGGCGAAAGACGGCGTCCGGTGCGTTTTCCAGTGCGGGTGTGGAAAAGACCGGCGGAAAATAGGGGCGCAGCTGAAACGGCATAATGGCGTTCCTCCTTTGAAAGATGGTGCCGCTGTTCCACCCGGATGCAGAGAAGAAAAGCCCGGGGACCGCTCCTCGCAATACCTGCGGAGCAGTCTCCAGGCCCATCGGCATTCCCATCCGGCAAAAGGGCGCGGGAGGTTTGATTGCATTCAGAATATCAGAATGCCGCCAAAAAAACAAGGCCCTTTCTTGTAAATCCGGGCCGTCGGGTGTAGAATATCCAACATACAGGTTTTTCCTTCAAGGAGGCTTTTCAACATGAGAGACGGTTTTATCTCCGTGGCCGCAGGCACCCCCAAAATCCGGGTGGCGGACTGCCGCTATAACGCGGAACAAATTTTTACCCTGATGCGGGAGGCGGACAAGCAGGGGGTGAAGGTGCTGGCTCTTCCGGAACTGTGCCTCACCGGCTACACCTGCGGAGATCTGTTCCTGCAGGACACGCTGCTCCGGGGCGCCGAGGAGGGCCTTCAGACCATCCTGGAGGCTACAAGAAATCTGGAGATCGTGACGGCCCTTGGCCTGCCCGTGTGGGACAAATGGGACAACAAATTGTATAACTGTGCGGCTATTATACAAAAAGGAGAGATTTTGGGGCTGATTCCCAAGGTCTATCTGCCCAATTATGGGGAGTTTTATGAGCAGCGGTGGTTTGCATCCGGTAGCGGCGTGGAGCACGGGATTGAGCTGTGCGGGCAGCATGTGAGTCTCTGTACGAACCAGACCTTTGCCTGCGACACCATGCCCAACTTGGTGATCGGCGTGGAGATCTGCGAGGATCTGTGGGCCCCGGCGCCGCCCTCCGTGGAGCTGGCCCGGAAGGGCGCCACCGTGATTCTGAACCTCTCCGCATCCAATGAGCTGGTGGGCAAGGCGGACTACCGCCGCTCCCTGGTGACAGGCCAGTCCGCCCGGCTGATGTGCGGTTATGTGTACGCGGATGCCGGAGAGGGAGAGTCCACCACCGATGTGGTGTTCACCGGCCACAATATGATCGCGGAAAACGGTACCCTGCTGGCGGAGCGGCGGTTCGCCACCGGACTCACCGTCAGCGAGATCGATGTGGACCGGCTGATCCATGACCGCCGCCGGACCAACACCTTCACCTTCGGCAAGGAGCCGCCGGAGATCTGGCGGTGCGGCTTCACGCTGCCGGTGGAGGAGACCCGGCTCACCCGGTACGTCTCCCCATCTCCTTTCGTGCCGGAGGATGCCGCGGGCCGGGCGGAGCGGTGTGAGGAGATCCTGCGGATCGCCTCCCTGGGTCTGAAGAAGCGGCTGGAGCACACCGGCGCCAAGACGGCGGTGGTGGGCCTCTCCGGCGGGCTGGACTCCACCCTGGCCCTGCTGATCACGGCCCTGGCCATGGGGATGCTGAATCGGCCCGCCAGCGACATCGTGGCCGTCACCATGCCCTGCTTCGGCACCACTGCCCGGACGAAGTCCAACGCGGAGCTGCTGGCGGAGCGGATGGGTGCCACGCTGAAGATCATTGACATCTCCCAGGCGGTGCGGCGACATTTTACCGACATCGGACAGAACATGGAGAACCATGACGTCACCTTTGAAAACGGCCAGGCCCGGGAGCGGACCCAGGTCCTGATGGACATTGCAAACCAGACCGGCGGCCTGGTGATCGGCACGGGAGATCTCAGTGAGTTGGCCCTGGGCTGGTGCACCTACAATGGCGACCACATGAGCAACTACGCCGTCAACTGCTCCATCCCCAAGACCCTGGTGCGGCATCTGGTGGCCTATCTGGCCCGGGACAACGCGGAGAAGGACGAGGCCCTCCATGACGTGCTGGAGGATATTCTGGACACCCCTGTCTCCCCGGAGCTGCTGCCCGCTGTCCAAGGGGAGATCAGCCAGCGGACCGAGGATCTGGTGGGGCCCTATGAGCTACACGACTTCTTCCTGTACTACATGCTCCGCTGGGGCTTCCCGCCCCGGAAGATCTACCGTCTGGCGCTGTATGCCCTGGGGAAGACCTACACCCCGGATGTGATCCTGAAGTGGCTGAAGACCTTCTACCGCCGCTTCTTCTCTCAGCAGTTCAAGCGCAGCTGTCTGCCGGACGGCCCCAAGGTAGGTTCTGCGGCACTCTCCCCCCGCGGCGACTGGCGGATGCCGAGCGATGCTTCCGCGGCACTGTGGCAGGCAGAACTGGAGACACTGGAGTCAGTGCATTTTTAACAGTATGTGGAAAGCGGACCAGGGCGACGGCTATACAGCCGGCGCTCTGGTCTTTCTATGCGTATACAGATAAACACGGACAGGCAGCATGAACTTTCGCAGTTCTTGACAGATTCTCCCCCCTCCCATTAAAATAGAAGAAAAATTGTTTGAAAACGGAAAGGAAGCACACGATGGAAGAATCTCTAGAACATATCCGGGAGAGCGCGGAGACACGAATGAGGAAGAATGCCTTCATGCTCCATAATTATATCGAGCTGGAACGCGTGGAAAAAGACCGGGCGGTCTTCAAGCTGGACATCCGCCCGGAGAGCTGCAACCCCTATGGGCTGATTCATGGCGGCGCCATCTACACCCTGGCGGACAACGCCACCGGCGCGGCGGCCCACAGCGACGGGCGGTATTACGTCACACAGACCAGCGCGCTCCACTTCCTGCGCAACCAGGCCACAGGGACGGTGCGGGCCTCTGCTTGGGTCCGGCACCGTGGAAAGTCCACGGTGCTCACCGCTGTGGACATCACCGGAGAGGGCGGCAGGCTGCTGGCCACGGGGGAGTTCACCTTCTTCTGTGTAGACAAGGCGCTGATGGACCAGAAGGCGGCCGCTGAGCAGAAATAAGAGAGATGCGGGAGAGGGCGAACCCCTCTCCCCTTTTTCCCAAACACTGTGGAAAACCGGGCTGTCATATCTCCGCCCGCCGCCGCATAAGGTTGTCCCAGAGGTGAGGCGATATGAAGAGGCCGGTTTTTCCAGGCCCGTTCAGAAGAGGGCTCCGGCGGCTGGGCGCAGCCGGGCTGGCGGCCGGGACCCTTTGGGCGGTTGTGGTCACCGCCGGAAGCGACAGCGCGTCTGCAGCCTGGGCGGCCCTGCGGGCGGCGTCTCCGCTGGCGGCGCTGAAATGGGAGCTGGGGGACCTGTGGGCGAACGATGACCTCTCCCCCGCCGCGGTGATGACGTTGGGAGAGTCTCCCCTGCTGTTGTCCGCCCGGGCGGCTGTGGCGGAGCTGTGGTCCACCGAGCGGACGGAGGAATCCGGTGCGGACGGCCGGGAGGAGACTGTCACGGAGCCGGTGGAGGAGACGCCGCTGGAGACCACGGGAGAGACGGACAACGGCGTTCCGGCCAGAACACTGGTGCCTACGGACCCCAGCGGCTATACGGTCTGCGGCCGGTCCTACATCTCCAATAGCACGGACCACGCCCTCACCGTCACGGAGCTGTCGGAGCCCTTTGACGCCCGGCTCGCCGATGGGGAGCCTCAGATTCTGATCCTCCACACCCACGGCAGCGAGGCCTACACCCCACCCCCGGGCACGGACATCGTCTGGTCCGGCAACTACCGCACTACGGACTCCCGCTACAACGTGGTGGGGGTGGGAGACGAGATGGCGGAGGTGTTTACCGCCGCCGGGATCTCCGTCCTCCATGACCGGACACTGTACGACTACTCGTCGTACAACGACGCCTATAACAACGCCCTGGCGGCCATTGAGACCTATCTGGCGGAATACCCCTCCATCCGCTTCATCCTGGATGTCCACCGGGACGCCATCGGCGACGCGGAGGGCAATCAGTACAAGGTGATCTCGGAGATCGACGGGGTGGGCACCTCCGCCCAGATGACTCTGGTGATGGGCAGCGACGGCAGCGGCCTGGCTCATGAGCACTGGATGGAGAATCTGAAACTGGCGGTGGCCCTTCAGGACAATATCTTGCAAAGCTATCCCACCCTGATGCGGCCGATCCTGCTGCGGAATTCCCGCTATAACCAGCACGCCACCACCGGCTCCTTGCTGGTAGAGGTAGGGGCCGCCGGCAACTCTCCGGAGGAGGCCGCCCTGGCGGGCTGCCTGTTCGCCCAGCAGATGGCGGACTATCTCATTGATCTGGGCAAGTGACAGAGGCGGTCCTGCGGAGAGCAGGCCATCCGGCCCCGGTCCGACGGCAAAAGCCCCGTCCGAACGGACGGGGCTTTTTGCTTTGAAGGCTCAGGGCTCCTCCGCCAGGGGGAAGGACACCACAGCGGTGAACAAGTCCGCCAGCGTCTCCACGTGGAAATCTCCGCCGCAGGCCTCGGTAAAGGAGCTGGCGATGGAAAGGCCCAAGCCGCTGCCGCCATCGGTACGGCTGGCGTCGCCCCGGACGAACCGGGCCGTCAGGTCCACGCCTGTGGGCAGCTCCTCCCGGGAGGTGTTGCGCAGGCTGGCCTCCGCCCTGCCCGCCTCGGTCTTTAAGGAGAGGTAGACCCGGCTTCCCGCCAGGGCATATTTCAGGGCGTTGTCGATGAGGTTCTGGAACACCCGGTACAGCCGCCGGCCGTCAGCCGTGATCATCACCGGTATCTCCGGCAGCTCCATCCGGAAGGTCAGCCCGCTTTGGGAGATAGGCCCCTCCAGGTCCGCCAGGGTCTGCCGCAGGAGCTTGGCAAAATCCAGCCGCTCCAAGTGGACCGGCAGCTGGCCGGAGGCGGCCTTGCTGACCTCGAACACATCCTGGACCATCACTGCCAGCCGTCGGGCCTTCTCGTCGATGATCCGGGCGTAGTCCGCTGCGGCCCCCTCCAGGGGCTCCTGCCGCAGCAGTTCCGCATAGGAGAGCACGGAGGTCAGGGGCGTTTTCAGGTCGTGGGACACGTTGGAGATCAGCTCTACCTTCATCCGTTCGCTGCGGGTCTGCTCTGCCAGGGCCCGGTGCAGGCCCACCTGGATGTCGTTCAGCTGCTCCGCGGTCTGATGCAGGTCTGCGTCCGCCGGCAGGTCCAGGGGCGTTTCCAGATTCCCGTCCCGGATGGCCGTCACTTGGTCCGCCAGCAGGCCGATATCCCGGACCAGGGTCCAGTCCCGCCGGATCCAGAAGATTTCCAGGACCCCTATCAGCGCAAAGGCGGGAACAAAAACGCAGATCACAGTCAGAGAAGAGTTCCAAAGCATTTCATACACAGGGACACAGCAGAGAACAGCTGTAAGCATGATGGACCACAGTGCAAGGTTCCGCACCAGAGACCGCCGCCGGAGCCGCTTCTGCACCGGCAGCTTCAAGTCTCTTGCCAAGAAAGCGATTTTCAGCCCCCTCAACAGACTCCGCCGCTGCTCCCTTTCCGTGTTTTTCCGGGTGATGTGCCGCAGCCACAGCGCCCACACCAGCGCCAGCAGCGCCGGGGCATTGGCGGGCAGCAGCGCCGCCAGCCGCAGGGCGTCCGTCACGGTCGGACCCACCCAGCCGTAATACCAGAATTCAAAGGGAGAGTAGCCGCCGAATCCTGTGGAGAACACCATGGAGAGGACTGCCAGGGCAGCCGCCAGCCACCAGATCTCCCCGGGCACGCGGCGAGTGAGAGCGGCCAGCTTTTTCTCCGCCTTCCGCCGTTCCGCCCGCAGGAGACGGGTACTCACCAGATACGCAATGCCGAGCACACACAGCACTGCCCGTAGCAGGTAGAACTTCTGCATCCCCTGGATGCGCTGATACAGGCTGTAGAGATCGTTAGCGGGGCGGGACGCCCCGTCGCCGTTCAGCTGGACATAGGGCACCGGCTCCTCCCGGACGGCCATGTAGATGGTCACATCCGCCGCGTCCTCCCCGGCCGTGAAATTCTCATAGCCGGGGACGTCCCACAGGGAATCCTCTGTAAAAAATCCATCGCCGTAAACGTCCACTGGTTCTCCATCCTTCCGCAGCAGGATCCTGCCATGGCGGAAGACCAACAGGAAGTTGTACCCCTCCGGCAAATTTTGACTGCTGCTGATCTCCGCACCTGCCGGAACATTGCTGTAGAGCAGCTCCCTTTCCGGGCCAAGGACCTGATAGAGCAGATTTTTGTCTGCCGCATAGTGTTTGTCCGGTGCGGCGGTTGCAGTGTTCTCCTCAACCCACGCGATTTCCGAGGAGGTATCTGTGACGCCCCACTCATAAAAGGATTCGCCCTCCCGGGATACGATATAAGTATCCCCGGAAGCAGTATCCCACCACTCCAGGTCGCTGCCGGTGGCCATAGCCAGAAAGGCCCGCAGCCGTTGGGCCACCTCCTGCCGGAAGGCTGGGGTCTCCTGCCAGTCTGTACTCCACCATCCGCTGCCGAAGGAGCCGCTGTCGACCCCGCTGGCCAGGCGGCCCGCCATCTGTCCCAGACTCCCCAGCACCAGGCTCACGCCCAGTACCAGGGCCGCCAGTCCGGCCGCCGCCCGCAGCCTGCCGCAGGTCTTTCCGGAGACGCGGACCTTCGCCACGCCCGGGGCGTCCTCCACCCCCTTCAGAGCCTCCCGGACCTCCCCGGCCACAAGTTGTTCCAGACCTTCGTCAGGTCCCGTGCTGTTCCATTTTGTATCCAATGCCCCACACCACCTTGATGTAATCTGGCTCCTTGGGATTGAGCTCGATTTTTTCCCGAATGCGCCGGATGTGGACCATCACCGTGTTTTCGCAGGCGTAGGCCGCCTCCCCGTCCCACACCCGGCGGTAGATCTCCTCCGCCGGGAAGATGCGGCCGGGGTTACGCATCAGCAGGTCCACGATCTTTGTCTCCGTGGCGGTGAGCTTCACCGCTTCCCCATCCGCCCGCAGTTCCCGGCGGTCCGGGTCGTAGGTGAGGCGCCCGTTGACGATGAGGCCCTGCCGCTCCTCCGCGTGGACGTCCCCCAGCAGGGTGTACCGCCGCAGCTGGCTCCGGACTCTGGCCGCCAGCTCCTGGGGGTTGAAGGGCTTGGTCACATAGTCGTCCGCCCCCATGGAGAGGCCCAGGATCTTGTCCGTGTCCTCACTTTTGGCGGAGAGGACGATCACCGGCAGGTTCCGCTTTTCCCGGATCCGCAGCAGAGCGGACAGCCCGTCCAGCTTGGGCATCATCACGTCGATGAGGATCAGCCGCACCGCCGGGTCCAGGGCCAGATCCAGAGCCTCCATGCCGTCATAGGCCCGCAGGACCCGGTAGCCCTCCCGCTCCAGGGTGATGGCGATGGCCCCCACGATCTCCGGATCGTCGTCCACCACCAGAATGCACGCGTTCATCTCGATCCCTCCTTGAGCTGATTGTAGCATACCGGGGAATTCTTACAAACACCCGGAGAAATTTCTTACAGATTTCTTACGGTTTCAAGCGGCACAAAAAAAGGGCCCTCCCGGGAAGGAAAGCCCTTCTTTTCAATGGCTCACTTTTTCAGCGGCATGGAGAAGAGGAACCGGGTGGAGGCCTGGTCGCTCTCGGCCTTCAGAGTTCCCTTGTGCTCCGTCGCAATGGAGGCGGCGATGGGCAGCCCCAGGCCGAAGCCAGACTGCTCCCCCCGGGAGGCGTCCGCCCGGTAGAATCGCTCGAACAGGCGGCCCAGCTGGTCCGGTGGGATGGGATCGCCGGGGTTGGATACCAGCAGACGGGCCTGCCGGTCTGTGCGCCGCAGGGTCAGGCTGATGGTACCCCCCGCCTGCCCATACTTGATGGCGTTGTCCAGCAGGACGCCGATCAGCTGGCGCAGTTTGTCGGCGTCGCCGGTGACGGTCACGTCGGGGGTGATGTCGCTCTCCAGGGGCTTTCCCGCCTCAAAGGCCACCGGCTCAAAGGCCAGTACGCAGTCCGTGGCCAGGTCGGAGAGCGAGACCTCCCCCATCACCGCCGTGGGAACCGCATTGTCCGCCCGGGCCAGGGTCAGCATCTCCTCCACCAGGGACTTCATCTGTCCGGCCTCGGAGCGGATGTTGTCCGCCCACCGGGCCGGGCGGTCCTCCAGCGGCGCCGCCTCCAGCAGTTCCGCATTGGAGAGGATCACGGTCAGCGGCGTCTTCAGCTCGTGAGAGGCGTCGGAAAGGAACTGCCGCTGCTGCTGCCAGGCTTTTGCCACCGGGCGGGTGGCCCACCGGGCCAGCAGGATGGAGACGCCCAGAAGCAGCAGCAGCGCCGCCAGACCGATTTGCAGATAGGAGCCCATGATCTCCTGCAATGTGGCCTGCTCCATGGACATGTCCACAAAGGCGATGCGCTCGTATAGTCCATAGTCCCGGCGCAGATACCGCAGGCCGTAGCTGTGGATAGTGCCCTCGGGCCGGTTCTGCTGGAGACAGTCGGTAAGAATGGTCTGCAGCTCCTGTGTGTCCTGCAGATTGGAATAGGTCCCGCCTGTGACAAAGGCCTCGTAGATTCCGCTGCGGTCCCAGAGATTCACCGTGAAATAGGGCAGCAGAACGTCTTCCCCGCCCCGGTTGAGCCCCAGATCCGGCCGGCCGCTGGGAGTGTCGTCCTCCATGACCCGCTGGAGCACCTGATGGCTGATGACCTCGATGTTCTGCTTGGCGGAGAAAAACACAGCCGTGAATACCACGCCCAGTACCGCGGTCACCAGAATCATGCACATGGCCACGAATTTGATCTGCAATTTTCGGATCATGGGAGGATCGCCCCCTTCCTGTCGAAAACTCTGTGGAAAAGTGGAAAAATGTGGACTTTGTGGAAAACTACGCCTCCTCAGGCGCTTCCAGGCAGTAGCCCACCATGCGGATCGTACGGATCTTCACCTGGGAGTGGAGATGGTCCAGCTTCTTCCGCAGGAAGGAGATGTAGACCTCCACATTGTTGTCCTCTGCGTCGGACTCATAGCCCCAGACCTTCAGCAGCAGCTTCTCCTTGGTGATGACCAGCTTCTGGTTCAGCATCAGCATCTCCATCATGTCGAACTCCTTCCGGCTGAGCCGCACGGAGCGCTCGCCGCAGGAGAGGGTGAAGGAGGTCTTCTCCAGCCGCAGGTCTCCGTATTTCAGGGCATCAGTCTGCCGCAGCTCCGGCTGGCGGCGGGTCAGGGCCCGGATGCAGGCCAGCAGCTCCTTGGGCTCAAAGGGCTTGGTGAGATAGTAGTCCGCACCGGAGTCCAGCCCGTTCACCCGGTC
>ENA-OWPP01001167-OWPP01001167.1-human-gut-metagenome-genome-assembly--contig:-NODE-1167-length-24432-cov-3.880912_pt1 | contig 24432 bp, 21 predicted proteins | sample MGYA00248265_ERZ651848 | MGnify/ENA primary metagenome ERZ651848 (study PRJEB26924, sample SAMEA4378233) | human gut metagenome | biome: human gut; feature: human-associated habitat; material: faeces...
TGCAGCGGATAAGGCCAACACCTACACGGACGCGCAGGCGTTCTATACCGAGGCATCGCTCGTGCTGTTCGGCACCGATGTGACGGCGGGCAATGCAGATGCCTACCTGCCCTATTTTGCTGAGGGCGGCGCGGTGCAGGCGTACAAGCAGTTGTTCAGCCTGCCCAGCTGTCAGGAACAGTTTGCCGGGCTGGGCGTTGAGGTCGGCACGATGGATGACCGCATCCCGCTTGACCGCACAGTGCTTGCGGAGCAGGTCGAGGCGGCCCGCGCCACCCGCGCCACCCAAAGCACGGTGGATGCGGGCGACAAGGAGACCTATACGCCGGGATATATCCTGCGGCACCCGGCAGCCACGGCGCTGCTGTTTGTGCGCAGTGCCGTCAAAAACGGGGATCACTATATCCGCACGCTGGTCGGCGGCAGCCTGAGCTATTACACGGTGGAGCTGGCCTGGGGCTGGGTCGCTGTGCTGTATCTGCTGCTGGCCTACGCAGCCCTGCCGGTGCAGGGCGCAAAGCAGCTGCTCACGGGCAGGGCCCGGGGCTGGTGCTGCGCAGCGGCGGCGCTCTGCTGCCTGCTGACGGTGGCGGGCTGTCTGCTCTGGACACCGATCCGCTATGAAACGCTGTACGGCTTACAGGGACGGTACTTTTTGCCGATCCTGCCGCTGCTGCTGTTGACCTGCCTGCCCCGCCGCTTGGCCACGGTGCCCGATGAGGGCGCCGCGCAGGACAAGCTGACGATTGCAATCGCGCTTGTACAGGCGGGCGTGGTGGTGAATAGTATGCTGGCGATTATTGCAAGGTGAAGCCCTGCAAATAAAAAATAGGAAATAATAAAGAAGGAAAAGCTGCGCCTTGCGGCACGGCAAAAATTTTGTTTTCGCCTTCAGGCGAAAACTCCACATTATCTCTTATCTCTTATCTATTATCTTGTTTAAATTTTCCCCTTTTCTGGGAGCAACCTATGAAAATTTTAATGATCAGCAACCACCTCGGCGTGCAGAGCGGCGTCCAGCGGTATGTGCAGAATCTGCTGCTCAACCTTGACACAGACCGTTATCAGATCGACCTGTTTGTCGGCGCCTGCCCGCCCGACCAGACCAGTACCGCCCCGGCACTGGAGGCGCACGGCGTACACATCATTGCGGTGCCGGACCATAAAAAGGACCGCATCCGGGCGCTGGCCCGCTACGTACGTATCTTGCGACGAATCGGCTGTAAGCGAACTGAAGCGTTATGCTTCGTTCATAGCGACCAGCAATCACAGTGATTTGCTCTCCGATCCTTCGGGAAGCCGCCGCTTCATTTGTATCAATATCACCGGCAGGATACGTAATGATGCTGCCATCAACTATCTGCAACTCTATGCGCAGGTAGCGCAGGAGCTCCGTGAGGGTGAGTGCTTTTATTTCTCTCCCGAAGAAGAGGCCGTTTTGATGGAGAACAACTAGGAATTTGAGCTGCAAACCCCGGTTGGACACCTCTTTCAACAGTCTTTTCGCTCTGCCGATGAGGGGGAAAAGTGCGAAACGCTGCTCGCTGTCGATATTTGGGGGCGCATACAAAAGAAAAGTGGTTTTAAACTGTCGGCTACGAAAATTGTGCATTTGGGCAGGATACTTCGTAAATTAGGAGTGCCTTGCAAGAAAATGAGAAATGGGAATTTCTATTGTGTGGTGGAGTTGTAGATGTATTGAACCCTAAACTCCGGTATTCGGATACTGTTAGGTTAATGCGTTGGATGGAATTAGATGCCGATTGGTATTATTAACAAATAAACAGCTATATTTGCATTCAACTCTCTGTCGTATTAATTATTATGGTGGACTTCGAACAATTTTATATTACATGGTATTCGCGCGCGAAATATTTTGCGCGCGAATATGTTCATTCTGAAAGTGATGCTGAGAATATTATTCAAGACGTTTTTTTGCATCTGTACGAGAGGCGTGATTTGATGGATGCATATACCAATCTGACTGCTTATCTTTTTACTTCTATCAAAAACAGATGTTTGGACTATTTGCGCAAATGGGTTCTTGAACAAGAAACTGCACAGGGAGTGCAAGATGAATTTGAGATGGAACTTCGGATGAAATATGATTCTTTGGAGATATTTAATACGCAGTTTTCTGATGAAACTGATATAGGAGAGTTGTTGGACAATGCACTTCAGAAGCTTCCGGAACGATGTCGCAACATTTTTATAATGAATAAGCTGGAAGGGAAAAAACAAAAAGAAATTGCAGAAGAATTGAATTTGTCTATCAATACCGTAGAGTCGCAGATGGGCATTGCTTACAAGAAATTACGTGAAGAATTAAAGGATTGCCTGCCTCTATTTATATTTTTGTTTGCTATTTCCTGATTTTTTTCATTTTCTTTTGGCGGATTTTTTCTCTTGCTTCGTTTACCATATAGAACAGACGCAATATGAATAGTCAAATTATTAAATATTATGCAGGAGAACTCAGTAAGGAAGAACGAAAAGCCTTATTGCAGAAAGCCTTTTCCAATCAGGAATTGAAAAACGAGATGATGAATTATCAGCATTTGCAATCACTGATGAATCTTCATCCGCAAGAGAAAAACGAGCTATTAGGTAAGGAGAGCCTAAAGTGCTTTATGAAAGCACGGCAGGCGGAAAAAAGGAAAAGATTGTTTTTTTATTTTTTACGCTATGCAGCAATTGTCTTTGTGTGCGTAGTTTCCACTTGGTGGATTACTTTCTCGTTCGTCGGTACGGATATGCTTCAGTCTGTTATTGCCCAGGAATTATCGGTTCCGGCCGGACAGCGTGCGCATATCCTGCTGCCGGATGGAAGTAAAGTATGGGTCAATGCAGGTTCAACCCTTAGTTATCCATCTCTGTTTAGTGATGAACGGCGTGTAAAACTGATTGGAGAGGCATTCTTTGAGGTAGCGAAAGGAGACAAACCTTTTATTGTATCGACAGGAAAGGTAGATGTAAAAGCACTTGGAACTCAGTTTAATGTATTTAATTATCCTAAAGAGGAATTATCAGTAGCTTTACTTGAAGGTTCTGTACGCATATACCGTCCCGAATATGAGCGACAAGGGGTTATATTGAAGCCCAATCAGCAATTGACAGAGAATAATGGACGTTTTCTTATAAGTCCCATTGATAAGAATCCTATTATCTGGAAAGAAGGTCTCTATGCTTTTGATAAACAAAAACTGAAAGATATACTGAAAAAGCTGGAACTTTATTATGATGTGAAAATATTTGTCAAAGATGTTTCCATCCTTGAATATGAATATACCGGAAAGTTTCGTCAACGTGATGGCGTAATGGAAGTCTTGCGAATTATTCAAAAAATTCATCCATTCAAAATAGAACAGAAAGAAGATACGAATGAAATCATTTTATATCGTTAACCTTATTGTCGAACCTCTAAAATCAAAGAAGATATGAAAACATAAAAGAAATTTCTTAATTATGTATAACCTTAATAAAGAAAGGTCGGCAGATGCGCCAACACCTGCCAACCTCGGGTTATTAAGTAATACGTATTCCAAACCCTTTCAAAAATTCAGAAATTATTAACTTAATCGGAAACAAAGATATGAAAATAGAACCTTTGTTAGCACATCTTTTGTGCCTAAAAATACATAGTAGGACGTTAAATATTATGAAAGTAGCTGTGTTTATGATGTTTTTCTGTGTTTTCCAGTTGTTAGCCTCCAATGGCAAAGCACAGAATGCAGTAATAGAACTATTCTCTAATTCTGTGACGGTAGAAACACTATTTGCGGAGATAGAGAAACAAACGGATTATTTAGTAGTTTATAGTAGTCGTGAACTGGATGTAAAAACTAAAATCCTGTTTTCAAAGAAGAAGGCCAAAGTGAGCGAAATGTTGGACGAACTTTTGCGAAATACGAATCTGAAGTACGAGCATACTAATAATTACATCGTATTCTCCAAAAAGGTCAGTGAATCTGATGTACGACAGCAGACCGGAAGAAAAATAACAGGGACTGTGGTGGACAATAACGGAGAGGCGGTCATTGGTGCCAGTGTACACGAAAAAGGAACCACTAATGGAGTCATTACTGATATTGAGGGTAAATTTAGTCTGGAAGTAGCGGATAAAGCTTGGTTGACTATCTCTTATATCGGTTATGTAAGCCAAACCGTACCTGTGAACGGTAAAAATCATGTAATCATAAAATTGGCAGAAGATACAAAGGTATTGGATGAAGTCATTGTGATAGGTTACGGTTCGACCTCATCTAAAAAGATGGTGGCTGCTGTTACTGCCGTAAAAGGGGAAAAATTACAGGATCTTCCGTTTGCCAATGTAACTTCTGTATTACAAGGACGTGCAACGGGAGTTATTGTGCAGAATCAGGGTGGTGAACCCGGAAGTGTACCTTCAGTGTCAATTCGTGGTGGCGGCAAGCCGTTATATGTCATTGATGGAGTAATCACTACGGATGATTGGGAATTCCGGACTTTGAATCCCAATGATATAGAAAGCCTGTCGGTTTTGAAAGATGCGGCTTCGTTGGCGGTCTATGGCTCTCGGGCAGCTGATGGTATCATCATGGTCAAAACCAAGGAAGGAAGAAAAGGAAAAACTTCTATCGTATATACATTTAATGCGCAGTTTAGCCAACCGACGGTTCTGGCTGATAAAATAGATTCTTACACCTACGCTAATGCGCAAAATCAGGCGGCAATGTCCGATGGACATGGAGAATATCACACATATAGCAAAGAAGAGATGGATATTATCCGTAATCAGTCCGACCCTTTGAAATATCCCAATACAGACTGGTTTGATTTAGGGTTGAAAAACTTTGCTCCCGAGTATAGGCATTCTTTGTCAATGACGGGTAACCGTAAAGATATTAACTATTACATTTCATTGGGAACTTTTGAGCAAGGCAGTTTGTACAAGTCTGATGCACTGAACTATTCAAGATATAATTTGCGAAGTAATGTAAATACTACATTTGAAGAAATTGGTCTTAAAGTGGCGGTAAATATTAATGCTGCATACGAAAAAAAGAAATATCCTTCGTTTAGTGCCAATACCATCTGGGATCATTTAAATAATAAAAAGCCGCTGGAGTTGGCGTATAATCAGGATGGAACCTTAAGCTCTATATCCGATCATCCTTTGATGGAGATGGACGAACGTTCGGGATATGATAAGAATGACGGGTTATATGTCAATACTCAGTTTGTTGCCGACTGGGCGTTGCCTTGGGTGAAAGGCTTGTCATTCGGAACCATGTTGAATTATCGTTTAAACTCCAGTCATGTTAAGGGACTTTCAGCCCGTGCTCCTCAATATAATCAGGATGGAACGTTGGTTGTTGTGACCAAGCCGTCATTGAAAGAAGAAGCTTACTTCGGAGATTCATACAGTCTTGAGTTAAACGCAGCTTATACACAGACTTTTGCGGAGAAACATACCATAGATGCGAAAGCCGTATTTACAGTTTCCGAAAATAATGGTAGCTACTTTTGGGCTTCACGCAAAGACTATCTGTCTGCCACTGTGGATCAGTTATTTGCCGGTTCAAGTATTGGCATGCAAAATTCCGGTAACTCAGATGAAGGAGGACGTATGGGACTCGTCGGACGTTTGAAGTATGACTTTGACAGCCGGTATTATATTGAAGGAAGTTTCCGTTATGACGGGTCCGACAATTTTGTGCCGGGACACCGTTGGGGCTTCTTCCCCTCTGTGGCATTAGCTTGGGATATCACGGAAGAGCCATTCTTTAAGAATCTCAATTTGAAGAATGTAAATCTTTTGAAACTACGTGGCTCTTATGGACAAACCGGAACGGAGTCGGGCGTAAACCGATTTGGCTATTTGTCAACTTATAGTTTGGCTGAAAACGCAATTTGTATTGGCGGTAATTTGCAATCAGGTTTCAATGAAGGGGCTTTGGTCTCACCGGAACTGTTAAGTTGGTATACTCGTAATTCTTTGAATTATGGTATTGATGTCGCGTTCTTTAATCATCGCCTGAAAGGTTCTGCCGATTATTTCTTTTACGTAACCAAAGGAGGTCTGGTCAGTCCGGCAGACCGGTATGTCGTTCCGTTGGGAACCGCTCTTCCTCAAATTAAGTCGGAGAATGAGCATCGCCGGGAAGGTTTCGAAGCCTCCTTGAGATGGGATGATAAGATAGGATCTGATTTCTATTACGAAGTCGGCACGAATATGACCTACTACAATAATTTGTACGTTAAGAATCAGGGTGAAGCATTGTCTGATTTAAAAAATCCATATAAGAGAAGTACTCATCAGACAGATTACTACGGAATTATGTATATGGATAACGGACTCTATCAAACTCCGGAACAGGTTCTCGGAGTACCACGAAGACTGCAATCTTCTGCAACTAAATTGGGTGATATTGCCTACGAAGATATCAATGGCGATGGTAAAGTAGACGGGGAAGATCAGGTCCGTTGGGGTATGCCGTCGGCACCTCACTTTACTTACGGTTTTGACTTTGTTTTGGGTTACAAAGGCTTCACTTTGTCGGGGTTGCTATATGGAACAGGAAAACGTAATATGGAATTTGGAGTCACGACTAAGAAAAATGAAGCTATATGGGTGTTGAATGATTATCAACTGGATTATTGGCGTGAAGACAATAGAGATGCTACTTTTCCCAGAATCTCTTTGGAGGCGTTGCCCAATGGTTCAAACAATCAGGCTGCTTCTACTTTCTGGGTCAAGAACGCTTCATTCCTACGCTTGAAAAATTTGACGTTGGAATATGATTTTAAATATAAATTGTTGAGGAATGTCAAATGGTTGAGTACATGTAGAGCCAATATTACGGGTGCAAACTTGTTTACGATATCAAATGTCATGGATTATTTCGATCCGGAAACTACCTCAACCAATGGAGGCTATCCGGTGCAGCGTGTTTATTCTTTAGGTGTAACAATTGGATTTTAATGATTATGAAAAAGATAAATGTAATAATAGCATTATCCCTTATTCTGGGATGTTCTGCTTGCAGTGATATTTTAGATAAAGGTCCGTTGGATAAGTTTTCGGAGAATGATGTGTGGAGTAGTCCGCAACTGGCACAGGCTTTCTTGTATCCGACGCTGAATGATGCGACTGGTAAGCTGATCTGGGATGATAAATGGACGGACAATGATGTGATACAGGATGATGGTAATGCTTCGAATGTGAATAAGGAACAGATAGATCGTTATCATGATGCCGGATGGAATGTGTATGGACAAATCCGCAAATGTAATCTGGCCATTCAGAAGATGGAAGAAAATGAAACATTTATAGAACAAGACAGGAAATATCTGACAGCACAGGCAAAAATGTTGCGTGCTATGATCTATTTCACTCGTGCACGCTTGTTCGGTAAATTAATGATTGTGGATCGGGTTCTTGATGCGGAGGAGAACATGGAGCTGCCAAGAACAAATACGATTAAGGAGACTTATGATTTTATTCTTAATGATTTGCAGGAGGCAGCACCTGATTTACCTGTGTCATTATCCGGTCAACAAGGCATGCTAAGTAGGGGAGCTGCTTATGCATTGATTGCGGAAGTGGCATTGCATGGAGCTTCCTATATTGAATCGGGCCAAAATGAATATTATGCTATAGCAAAGTCAGCCAGCGAAGATCTCTTTGACTTGGGTATATATGAATTGGATAAGAATTATGAAAAGCTTTTCAATGAATTTGATTATGCGCTGAACTCAAACGAAATTATCCTGGCTCAGTGGAGACATGAAAATAATACGACTTTTGCCGGTACGTGGATGCAATATCTGGTTCCAAATATCAGCAATGATAAATTAAAGGAATTTGCCAATCCCAAACTTATCGATAGTTTTGAAGGCTGGATCGGAATGTTCCCTTCTGTAGATTTGGTCAATGAATACGAAGTGATAGATGTGGATGGAAGTGCAAAGAACTGGGATGAAAGTAGCTACTACAAAGACTATCAGCAGAATGGAGGATATGTATCAAAGGCGATATACCGGAATAGAGATAATCGTTTTTATGCCACTGTTGTACAAGACTCTTCCAGATACTTTAATAGTCTGGTGACGATGCGTGAAAAAGGTAACTTGCATTGGGACAGTAAAACCGGCAGTGACTGGGGAACTGCATTGACAGGATATATCTATCGTAAGGGGGTATACGCTGGTAGGAATTTGTGGAACTCAGACCCGACTTACTATCATCAGATCGTTATGCGTCTGGGACGTTCATACTTAAACTATGCTGAAGTGATGTTACGACTGAATGATATAGAAACAGCCATTGAATATGTCAATAAAACTCGTACAATTCATGGCGGTTTGCCGGCTCTTTCCAAAGGTTTGTCTTTGAGTGAAGCTTGGAAGGCGTATAAACGCGAACGCCGGGTAGAATTGGTGCATGAGGGTGACCGCTATTGGAGTCTGTTGAGATGGGGAAAAGCGGATGGTAAAGAAACAGTATCCGAACTGAATAAAACCCATCATTCAATTAGCATTTCGGAAGATGGAAAAACATTCAAGATTATTCCTCTACCTTATCAGACTGCATTTAATGAACGCGTATTTACAAAGAAAAGATATTTATATCCTGTTCCGGAAGGTGAAAGAGTAAATAATCCGTCATTAGACCAGAATGAGGGATGGTAATTTCAAATACAACAAAAAAAGTAAAGTTATGAAAACATTGTATCGCTATTTAGCATTGGCATTACTGATCGTATTAAATACTTCTTGTCTTAAGTCAGGTTTGGATGAACTTGAAACCTATGATCAAAATGATATTACCAATATTCGATTTGAATACAGATGGTGGGATGAAACTGCTCAAAGACTTCGTGTAATAGAGATGGCAGTGACGAAAACGATTGATACGAAAGCAAAAAAAGTAGAATGTTCTATCAAAGTTCCCGATGCAACCAGTGCCTTTACGGCAGATATCAGAGATCGAGTTTCTTTGAGCGCTTTGTCCGTGAATGTAGATGTGTCTACGGCAGCACGTGTCAGCCCGATTGGAGATTCTCCTGCAATGGGTACTTTCCCGGCAGATTTCTCCGCTAAGAAATTCGTTTATAGGGGATGGCTGGAGATGGTGGCAAAGCTGACTGGACGATTGAAATTAAAGACTTCGATAAGTAAAAACTTTCAGATTGTTTTGTAGATTGATTATTTCGAACAGAAAAGAAGAATGAATAGCTTTTTGTTTGTTCGGAATAATTGATCTATGAAAAACAGGATGATAATGGTAACTTCTAAAAATATTGATTAATGAAAAAAGAAATATTACTTGTTTTATACTCTCTGATCATTGGAACTGCATCTGCACAATATCAAATTGATTTAAGTAAGGTGACTCCTCCCTCTGTCAGTTTTCTGCAACTGGGGAATGCCGGTCCCGCCGGAAAAGAAATTCGTGTCAACAATTTATATATGGAAGAAGGAGGCGTTCCGCAGTTACCGGTAATGGGAGAATTTCATTATAGTCGCATGGATTCAAGGTATTGGCGAGATGCACTGCTGAAAATGAAGGCATCTGGAGTGAATATCGTAGCTACCTATTGCCTTTGGTCCTTACATGAGGAATTTGAAGGAGAATTGTCGTGGGAAGGCAATTTGAACCTTCGCCGTTTTATAGAGATTTGCAAAGAACTGGGGATGAAAGTGCATCTGCGTCTCGGCCCTTATTGCAATGCAGAGATCAGAAATGGTGCGTTGCCCGACTGGATTATAAATAATAAAAACCTCAAGACGCGTTCAAATGATCCTTTGTATCTTGAATATTCCCGCCGATGGTATCAGGCCGTATATGACCAAGTAAAGGGATTGTTTTATAAGGATGGAGGACCTATTATGGGCCTTCAGTTAGAAAATGAATATGTACGGAAGGGGATGATTGTTTCCCATCTTCTAAATTTAAAAAGGATGGCTGTCGAAATAGGGTTTGATGTACCGATTTATTCGATGACTCACTGGATGGACAGCGAATACCCGAAGGGAGAAATAGTTCCTTATGCCGGTTTTTATATTGAAGCTCCTTGGACGACTTCCGGAAAAAAAGAGATCCCTACATCCAATTTTGAATATTTTACTTATAACCGACTTTCAGATAACATAGGCACAGACATCATAAAAATAGAAGGGGAAGTGGAATCCTTGAGTGGAAAGGACATTGATTCTCCTTTCTTCACGTGTGAAATAGGGGTAGGAACTACGGCTTTTTATCATCGCCGGGCAGTTGTGCCCGAAGAGATGGCCGGAGAAAATATTAATTTACGCTTAGGGTGTGGAGCCAATATGATGGGGTACTACATGTACGTTGGTGGAACTAATCCTATTGGAAAAAGAACCACATATCAATCTTCCGGACCTAGAGTGAGTTATGATTATCAGGCACCCATACGTGAATCTGGAACGTTGGGGGCAGTGATGAAGGAAACTAAAAAGTATAATTATTTTATGAATGATTTTGGTACATCGCTGGCTCCGGCTATAGCTTATTTACCAACCAGTAACCAAAACAGGGAAAACTTGCAATGGGCTGTCCGGTCAGATGGAAGTACGGGCTATCTGTTTTGCTCTAACTATTTGTATAAAAATAGTAGAAAAGATTATAAAAATGTTCGGTTTACCGTAAAACTAAAAAATGAAACTGTGCGACTGCCACGTAAGAAAATAACAGTTAAAAATGGGACTTATTTCCTTTGGCCTTTCAATCAGCAAATGAATGAAGTCAGGTTGAAATATTCGACAACACAGCCGATTTGTTCTTTGAAAGATGGAAACGATTATACTTTCTTCTTTTTTGAAGATGATCAGATTCCGGGGGAGTATTTGATCGCAGAAAAGAATATCAGGAATGTGGAAGTACAAAATGGGGTTTTGGTGAGAGAGAAAGATGGATATTTTATAGATCGAATTATTCCGGGAAAAGAATGTATCATAAAAATAACCAAGACAAATGGAGCTATCGTTCGTTTTGTCACGTTGACAGAAGAGGAATCAGACCACATCTGGAAAGGTGCTGTGGCAGGGAAAGAGTTTGTGGCGCTCACTCCTGCTTCTTTAGTTTGTGATAAGAATAAAATTGTTTTAATAGAGAATTCCCCTCAGACAGAGATCTGGATGTTTAAAAAAGGTGGTTTCAAACAACAAGTTTTCCGGTCTAATCCCCGTCATCTACATGCGACCTACCATTCCGTTGCCCCTATGGAGGAGGGAAAATGGATTTGTCCGTCAGGTGGTGATAAAATAAAACGTGAGTTTACTGTAAATACGTTTTCAATGATTCAACAGGCTTATTTACGTTATGCTTCGTTTGATTCTGCTGGCTGCATCTTGAATGGAAAGAAAATAGTAACGAAGACAATGGGTGGATATGAGAAGGCTGACGTAACCGCATTCATTCAGAAAGGAGATAATACAATAGAATTTATCACTTCAGAGAAGGGAGTAGTGGGTGAGATCGAGATTTTGCTACTGAATGGTGAACGAATTATTTGGAATACAGATGCCACCTGGTTGTCTGAGATGAATAATCAGCCTGTAAAGATTCTTTTGGAACAAAAGAAACCTTTAGCATTCGCACCTGAAGAACATTTAGCTATTTATGAAGTAAAAGCTCCCGTTCCGGCTTGCGGCGATGAAGAAACACGCATGTATATTTCATATAAAGGAGACGTGGCCAATGCTTATTTAAATGGAAAACTTGTGGCTGACTCTTTTTATGACGGAACCGATTGGATTATAAGTTTAAATCGGTTAAAGGAAACTATTAATTTCAATCCATTGGTGATTCGTATTGACGGATTGAAATCGGTCAATGAACAAATTTATTTTGAGAAGAATGTAGATCCTGCAGAATGTGTAACTCCTGTTTTATCAGATATTCAGGTGAATCAGGAATATAGATTTGAAACTGTGGTTGATTAAATATTCTCCATCGTAATTCATAGGTCTTTAGCACTTGAGGGCCGTCCTCTGCGATAAGTACTGAAGACCTATGAAACTATAAACTCTTGATTCATTGTTTTCGGATAATGATATCTGCCGGCCATTCACGTTCTGCAACTTGAGCCGTAACGATGCTGTCGTCGACTATTTGTAACTTTATGCGTAGGTTGTGCGCAAACTTCACGATGACGGACTATCAGGCATTTGAACTACAGACTCCGGTTGAACGGTTCTTTCAGCGGGGCCTGCATTCGCTCCGTGAGCGGAAAAAGTGAAACACTGTCCACTGTAGACATTTTGGGACGCCTATAAAAGATAAACTATCGGTTATGAAAATAGTTTCTATAGAATGGGAGTGCCTTACCTAAAAATGAAGAATGGGTATTTATCGGATTGTTGACAGCCGGAAGAATAAATATGTATGAGTATTTATTGTGATATAATCGCTTCTTTTGACAATATACCCTTTAAATCTCGATGTATAGTTGCTAAATAGTTTTTGAGATTTTTTTTGTTAATAAGATAAGTCTTATGTTTGGATAATTCGCTGTTTGAATTTTGAATATAATTTTCAATACAGTATTGAGCGTTAACAAAAATCCGTATTATGAAGTTTATTAATGTCCACACACATGTTTTTACATTCAACCATGTGCCACTCAACTTTATTCCATTTATGGATGTTGTTTTGTGGACTCATAAATACGTACCCGGACTTTTAAACAAAGTTTTGTCTGAAAAGATAGTAGCGTTTTTAGGGCGGAGGAGTCGTTGTGATCAACTGGAAATCCTGAGGGAGCTTGCAGATTATTATCCGTCTGATGCTTGTATTTTAAAATAAGTATGAAAATGGGGATCAGGGGAGAAAAGTAAACGGGACATTTCTCTCCTGACTCCTATTTTAGATCATGAAAGTTTAAACTATTCAATCCGTATACAATCCAGTCCGAATAAAGTGCCTGTAGATAATGCATTCTGTCCGGTCAATTCTATCCTTAGGATAAACTTACCATCTATGGGCTTGTGCATTCCGAGGTTTATGGCACCTGTGGCCTCGACTTCCTGGCTGTAACAGTCCAGCTGTTTACCGTTTTCCTGACGATTTACGTAAAACTTTATATTACCATAATCGGCTGCTTTGGTACAGAATAGATTCAAACTGTATTCACGGTCCTCAAAACCGGAGAATTCGAATTCGATGTAGTCACCTTTTTTACCGCCATGACACACCAGATGATCTTTTAAATTCCACTTGCCCGGATGTCCGCTGAGCCTTTGTCTGTCATAACGCAGCCTTTCAGATTTGGAGGTTGGTTGGATTTGGCAGAAGTCGATAGCATTGGCTATGCTACAGACGGGGGACTGGGTGGGGGTGGGCAGCAAACCTGCTTCTATTTCTTCTATACCGGAAGAACCCGCTGCCTGAGAGTTTAAGTCTCCATACCAGAATACAGTCGAGGAATAGTCTACTGTGCCATTTTCCCAACCTAGTAACTCAAAATCGAATTTTAGTTGCTGGTTGAAAGGTATGCCATCCAAACATCTGACTCTGAAGAAACTGTTATAACCATAAAAGTCCTTCATATCTTGTCGGGGCTGTCCGGCAAATGGAGTCTGGCTTTTAAAGTATCCGTCGAAGCTGTAATAGTCTTCGGTACCTGTCCCGAAATGGGAGGGAAACGCTTCGTGATCTACTGTTATTTTTTCATCGCCTTCTCCATACCACTCTGTCGTATGATTGAAAAGAGACAGCAGGTCTCCTCGATAGACTCCTCTGCCGGAGATAGTGGTGAAATTCCAGTCCATGCATTTTTCATGTTCCATCCAAGTGACAACGGGCAGTCCGCGTTCTTGTTTCCAGGCTGTATGGAAATAGAGGGAACGGTTGTCCCACTTGTAAGGTTGTGATACAATATCGATATGTACATCGGTTTTGTAGGGTGAGAGGTTTAAAACAGAGATCTCACAATTCTGTCGATAGGGCATCAGCCATTTACTGCAAACGATTCCTTTACCATCAGAATAGAAGAAAAAACTCCGGGATGCAAATGCTCCCATACCGGAGCCTGCAAAATCGGATAATGGTGCCCATACGGTTTGCTGTCCGTCGAAGCTTATGGATATGATCAGACTGCGCATCAACCGGGCGAAATCATCTGTTCCGGGTTTCAGATCCGGATCCGTTTTCACGTTGAATTGGAGAAGGCTGATCGCTCTTTTCCCTTTGTGGAGGTTTAGTTGCTGCTTTTCTCCTTTGTTTAATGACAGATTTTGCCGGTGGATCAGTGCACCTTTTCCATAGCGGGCCTGTGGATCAAACCCTTTATCTATATTTCTATACAATGTAGCCGATGTCTTTTCGACCGATTGAGGGATACGTTCTGCAACTTTCCGGGAGAAGGTTTCGACCGGAGTGCCTGTAGGATATTTGCGGTAGTTGAATAGAAAATGTCTGTTTGTCCGTTCGGGAGTGAGTTCCTCCATGGTTACTTTGCAACCGTCGGCATAAGTGACAGGTAGATAAATCAGGCTGCCCCTGATCCATTTATCGTCCGGTTCGATTAATCCTTTCTTGAGTCCTCGTACACCGAACTTCTGGAGATCATAAGAGGGTACCACCCAGCCTGGTTCGTCTTTTCCGTCAAAGTAGAAACGCAAGATTGTATGTATGCTGCCAAAGGTCGTGAGCCATATACGGGTAATGGCGCCGGGACCTTCGTCTTCGAAAAGAACTTTTTCTTTCCGTCCGTCGTGTTCTTCAAGGCGGATAAATCCTTCGCCATCGTCATTGGCAAACCAGCCGGGCCGATCGGGAGAAACGGATCTGCGATCGTAACTGCTCTGCTGCATGCTGCGGTAGGGCAGGGCGGGATAGCGGGTCATTTTGTCGTATGAAGTCATCTCTTCCAAGAGGGTTTCTACGGTGATCGGTGACTTCTTCTGTCCAAATGAACCAATGCATAGAGTGGAAAAGAGCAAGGTGATGCTCAACCTTATCATTCCTGTTGTAAACTTGGGTTTCGGGAACGATAGTAAGGGGCGTTTTGATTTTGTGTTCATGCCATAATTCGATTAATGATTCGTGATGGCAATATTAGGAAAGTATATCGAATGAGACTATAATAAAACGTACTCAATCGTAGTACTGTGGTTACATACAAACCCTGCGGATAATTTTTCTTTGTGTACGAAAATCAATATCTTGATCGGATAAACTAGGTAAAACAAAAATAAGATGAAAGAAAAAGATTTAATCCGTTTTATGGATCGCATGATTGAAGAGCGAAAAGCGGAATATGCATTAGGTACGGCTCACATTTATCAAGCGAGCAGAAATGCCCTTTCTGCTTTTCTGAAAGCACACGACATTCCGTTCAAAAGAGTAAGGCCTGAGTTATTGAAGCAATTTGAACGGTTTCTCAGACGGCGGGGAAACAGCTGGAACACGGTGTCTACTTATATGCGGGTGCTCAGGGCTGTCTATAACCGGGCGGTCGACCGGCGTCTGGCACCTCACGTGCCACATCTGTTCAAAGCTGTATATACCGGTACTCAGGCCGATATCAAACGAGCTTTGAAAGCCGAAGAAATGGGGCAGTTGCTCGACACGAAGTGCACCCGGAAGCAATCGGAACTATTGCAGAAAACTCATCACCTGTTCGTGCTGATGTTTCTTTTAAGGGGGCTTCCTTTTGTCGACTTGGCTTATATACAAAAGAAGGACCTGAATGGGAATATCCTGACCTATCATCGCAGGAAAACCGGACGTCAGATCACCATTACAGTTACTAAAGATGCCATGAATATCATTCGGGAATATATGGATACTACTACAGAGTCTCCCTATTTATTCCCTATTCTGAGTGCAGAGGGAGGAGAGGATACCATCTATCGGGAGTATCAGCAGGCATTGCGCATCTTCAATTATCAACTGACAAAATTGGGAGAACTGTTGGGACTGACTACCGAATTGACTTCATATACAGCCCGCCATACCTGGGCCACTTTAGCCTATTATTTGGAAGTGCACCCGGGTATTATCCGGGAGGCGATGGGGCACTCGTCTATCAAAGTAACAGAGACTTATCTGAAACCATTCAATATAAAGAAACTGGATGAAACAAATTTAAGTATTATCGGTTATGCCAAACGATCTTTTGAGGGATAAAGTGCTGATTTTTGTGGAGTTACTTTGTAGGTAACTTTATTGTAAGTGTCCGACAAACATAAACCATTTTTCACAAAAAAGCAAATTAAAAAACATCTTTTTCAAAGACAGAGAGAAAATAATTCATTCATAGACAGATAATAGCTTCTACAGACTTCGGTTTGTTGGGAAGTTATCCAGAGAATTGCATACTTCTCCCTTCCTTGCTTCACACAGAAACAAAGAACTATTCTTTTTTATACCTTATTATAAATAAGGATTCCCTTTTACTGCTATTCCTTTTGGCAAAACGCCATTTGCATCCTTCAATAGTCTGTTTGGGGTTACCTACAAAGTAACTGTAGATAGAGGTATTACATAAGATAGAGGCAAGGCCGTCATCGGCAAGAGAAAACATTGATTTACTTACATAACATTTTTTTTATTAACACTTAAAAACAGAGGTATGAGAAAATGGACTTATCTCGTAGCTGCGCTCTTAGTGGGAGGAGCAACTACAACATTCACCGGATGTATCGATAACGATGAACCGACGGGAATCGAACAACTTCGCGGAGCGAAAGCGGAATTCATTAAGGCAAAGGCTGCCTATGAAGACGCACTGACCCAAATCCAATTAGTCAAGGTAGAAAGAGAGAAAGTTAAACTTGAAAAAGATCAGGTTAACTTGGAACTAAAAAAATGCAGTTTGGAAGTAGAACAAGCTAAAACAGCAGAACAAAAAGCTTTTTGGGAAGCTGAAGCTCAAAAGAGAACTGAAGAGTTCAAAGCAAAAATACTCGATCTACAGACACTTACTGCACAGGCTGAGTATAACAATAAAAAAGCTTTAATGGACATTGAAGTGGCTCTACTCACCATGAAGGATGACGCATATACTGCTGAAATCAATAAATATCGGGCTGCGTTGGTTGGTTATACATTTAAGTCAGAGTCTACCACTAATGGAGAGACAACTATTACGACGAATTCTAGTTATGGCGCATTGGCTGATTTAGCCGAAGCGAAATCAAGTTTAATGAAGGCCGAGGTTGCCAGAATTAATTTCTTATCTAAGAACAAATACTATCCGGAAGAATTGCAGCTGGAGAGAACGCATGCTGCCAAAACGTTGGAAATCCAGATGGCTCTGATGGAAGAATACAAAGCATTGGATGTGACAGGCACTGATAGCAAGGCTTTGGCAGATAAGCTGAAAGGCTATAAAACCGATTTGCAAGCCCTTGACGCTAAAGAAGACGAGGCCTATACTAAAATCGAAGAAATGAGAAAGCCCATCTTCCCGATTAATCAGCAAATTATTGAAGAGAAAATAAAGTTGGACGCAACATCCTCTGCTTATACATTGGCCAAAGCAGATGTAGATCCTGCTTTAGTAAACGGATTATACAGTGCATTGTCAACCGGAGAAGATGAAGAGAAACTCGTTGAGGATCTTGATAAAATCTTTGTCCAGGATAGCTGGAACGCAGAATTGCTGAATTACCAATACACCATGAAGAAAGATGTGGTGATTAATGATCTTAGCCTCAATAACAAAGCAACTAAAATAGGAGCTATTGCCGATGCTATCAAAGCATATTATCAAGGGGAGAATAGCGAAGCATTCGACGCAAGCGGAAAATTATTAGATGCATACAAAACAAAATTTGAGAATGAACTTAAGCGTTTGGAAATTGATAAGAAACCAGCTTACGACCAGTTCAAATCGGACTCTACCGCTTGGATTAATGCATACGTTGCTTATGTAGCAGCCCTGAAGGCTTATAATAACTATAAAGGAACCAACACCTACCAAGCGATTACGAAAGAGGTCACAACTTATAACAGCTTAAAAGCTGAAGATAAGAAGTTGGAAACAGCCAACGCATTGCGTACCTCCATATTGGGATACCTTGGAAAGAGAAAAGCGGTGGACGGCTTTAACGCAGAATTCGCTACTACTTATAAAGACGCTTTAACTGACGCTAATCTGGCTACTTTCAATGAAGCAATTGCAACTGCAGTAAGTGACGGTATAAGTTCATTAATCGGCAATGAAACTCTTGCAACATCATTCAATGATAAAGTTGAAGGTAGCACACTCTTTGCCTTCTTGGAGGCTAATCAAGCATTGTTCGGTGGTTCAGAACTCAATCTTGAAAAGAGTATCGAACCTAAAGAAATATCAGCAAATAAATATGATATGCCCAAAAATGTTTCTCAGTTGATTGATAATCCCGAAAATAATTCAGGTTCATTCGTTAAATATACCTATTTGGCTCAGGAATCTAATTATCTGGTTAACCTCGACAAATGGCAGGCTTTGTATGCCAAGATCAAGGCGGAAGCAGATCCTGTACTTGCAGAAGTGGATGCTATCAACGAAAAAATCGCTACTTTGGAATCGCAAATTAAAGATGAAAACGCAGCATTGTGGCAGGCAGAATTGGCTTGTTATCTGATTAAAGGCGATAAGTCGAAACACCAAAACGAGATTTTCTCAGAAAGCAACCCTTACAAAAACTACTATACTTCTAACGAGCAAGAACCACTTTTGGGTAATGTCGTAACTGAATATTCTAAACTTGAAGCAGAAATCGCCCTCGTTCAAAGAGCTATGGAAGATGGAAACTTCTACTATACGTATTATGATGCCAACAGCCATACCTATAAGGTAAGCGAGAAGAGCCTTAATTTGACAAGTTTACTTGAGACTCAGGAAGAAGCTATTACCGACGCTAAGAAAACCGTAGAAGATATCGACAACAAAATCGCCTTGTTCGATAAATACGGATATACTAATATTGAAGGTCAGGAAGAGTATCTTGACTTGCTTGACCAGGATATCGAGAAAGCCCAAAGAACTGTAGATGAAAAGCAAGCAGCAGTGGACGGTTTGAACGCTACCTTGAAGAAACTCTTGGATGCTTATGCAGCTGAATAATAAAAAACTAAAGAAGAATATAGTATGATAAAGAAACTATGCATAATCCTTCTGTCTGTATGTACTGTTGCGCCTGTCATGGCGCAACAATACAGCAGCAGCGATGATGCGTCGTTTGCTCCTAAAAAAGGTCAGTGGCAAGTATCCATGGTAATGGGTAGTTCGCAAATGTTCAATAACAATACGGAGAACTATCTGTTGCCTACCTACTGGAACGGACAAAACTTTAGCTTTCCGAATGTGGGATTGGGCAATAATACGTCCGGAAACCAATCCTCCGATCCGGCTACTTACCTTCAACTGGGAGATTTGAATTCTAATAATTTGGTCAATATCATCGGTATACAGGGAAAATATTTCCTGACAGACCGTTGGGATGTCAACCTGATGTTCAGCATGAATATCGGCGTAACGCCCAAAAAGGATTATATCGAGGGAGACAAGACGGTTACCGATATGCAGATTCCGGCCCTTCAATATCTGGAAGGCAGAATCAAAAACAACTGGTCGGTTAATATTGGCTCAAACTATTACTTCAATACGAAGAACGAACGCATCAATCTGTATGTAGGCGGCCTGTTGGGCTGGCAAATGGGAAGAATAGAAACCACGCTTCCGTATACCGGAATCATGGTATCTGATAAGGATATGAACACAGATGGGACGGATACCGATTCACAGCCGACTCCCGATCAGGACCGCCAGGACAATGGTCCGGTTGTAGACGATAAAGACGTCACCGGCACACCTCTGGAGGTTTATATCCCCAACAGTAAAGCCGGACAGATATTCGGTTTGCGTGCGGCAACTGTCGCGGGCATCGAGTATAGTATGGGCAAAGGACTGATTCTGGGATTTGAAATTCAGCCGGTGGCTTACCGCTATGACATGATTCAGATTATCCCGAAAGGAACCCCGGTCTACAAGGTGGGGCATCACAACATCAACTTGTTTGCATTGCCCAACCTGAAGCTCGGATTTAGATTTTAAATAAGTCCAGAATACTACGAAAATCACCCCGTTCTGCCCTCGGGTACGCATGGGGTGATTTTTTTATAACTTATAGGATGATAAAGAAGATGAAAAGGAATTTGACAGGGGTCTTACTGATGGGCATCATCATGGGAGCCTGTAATCATACGCCTAAAGAGGGGGCCTACCACCTCAGAGGGGTGGTGACTAACGAGAAATTGGAAGGCAGAACCATTTATCTGCAAGATGCGGTGAAAAATGCAGCGGTGGGCACATTGAGATATGACAGCACTACAGTCAGTGAAGGACGCTTTATGTTTAATGGGAAAGTGACTGCCCCGCAAGTGAGGGAGCTCTTTATTCAGGAGACTGACAGTGACCGCTTTCCCGTCACCCTGCCTGTCGTCTTGGAACCGGGAGAGATCAACGCAAAAATAGGAGATATCGTACTGGTGGAAGGAACCGGACTGAACGAAGAGATGATGCAAACCTTGATGGCTCTCGACGAATTCAGAGGGCGGGACTTTACCGGGAAAGAGATAAATGAAATTAAAGAGGCTTTCGGCGGATTCGTGCTGGAACAGATTGTGAAACATGCCGGCAGCCCCGTAGGAAACTATCTGTACGAGGCCTATCAGAACAAACTAAACGAGAAGCAACAGGCCGAGGCGCGGAAAACGCTCGGCATCGGTTAGGGAAGACATACCGGAACACATGCAGGCGGGAGTTTTACCTAGTGCTTCTGCCTGCCCGGTACTTTTAGTGTTACACCGGAAGGCTCCGTGAGGAGGTTTCCGGTTTTTTGGTATGTCCGGCATGAATGTACGCTAAAAGAGCGATCAGTCTGATCTCCAATCGGGTGGAGTCCGGATGCCGGTGAAGCCAGTCTGATGGTTATTCCAGTGTCGGTATATCTATTGTTTCGTTCTCTTCTTGCCAGTTATCGATGGTGAATCCTCCGGAAGTTTCTTCCGAGAAGATATCACCCAAGGTTAATGTCAGAGTCAATTTGTTATTAGCTTTTAACGGAGCATCGAGTGGTTGCTGGTAGACTTTGGTATTTCCGTTTTTAAGCTTGATGATCAGCTTGAACATTGGTTTGGCGGATGATGGAAAAAGCATGACCGTGGCATTGCTCATCTGTGTGCCGTCTGCCGACAGTACAAGCGGGAAAGATACTGTTTTGGTTTGGTTGACCGGAGCGGCTGTATACATGTTCAGCTTCTCGGCAATGCCTCCTACATGTACTTCCATGCCGGCAATACTGGAACTTAGGATACCGTTGTTTTTGTTTTTGACGATTACTTTCAGACCGGCAACAACACGCTGCATGGCTGCACTCAGTTCTTCCGTGCCGATATGTGCCGGTTTCACTGTATACACTAAGTCGAATACTGGATAATAGGTCGTATCCGCCGAAACTTTCCGGAGCCCGAAATACTGTTGTGAAAGGTCTCCTCCGATAGTGATTTGGGGGTCGACGACGACCGGGTTGCTGTAAATCGGCTCTTCATATTTCGGGGTACCCCAGTATATCATGTTGTAAGTGCCCACCGGGAGAGATATTTCCCTATTCTTATCTCCATAGATCTCTCCGTTCTGGAGGTAATACATTCCCGGAAAGGGGGTCAGTTTGCCTTCGATATAATTGCCGTAATAAATGGCACCTCCTGCCTGGCAAGGGTAGGCTTCCAATACACCCGTCATCGGACTCTGTGTATCGGATAGGGTAACGCTCAAATCGGGGGTGACCAAATTTCCATTATCCTCCTTACAGGTTGTGCATGAATCATCATCCGAGCAACTGTAAAATATAAAGGTACTCAAAAGGGTCAGTAACATTAACTTCTTCATAAATCTCCAGGTTTAGGTTTTTAATTACTTGCATATAACACTTTACTTCTCAAATGGTTTTATATATCTTTGTGCGTTGAACGCGATATATTTCAATTTATTATGAACGGATTTTTTCTTTTGAAACGTCCTTTTATCTGGTTGGCCCGCTTTCGCCACCGTTGTGGATATGGGGTTCATTCACCATTTGCTTTCGACTTGATAACCAACGTCATTTATGAGCGTACCCCTTACTATGCCTACAGTTCGTTGGAAGCCGAACAGAAAAAAATGTCGGCAAACTCCGGTAGGAAATGGAAGCATGAATCGAAGAAGGTGAACCGGTTGCTGTTTCGGCTGGTTAACTATATTCAGCCCGATACGATTGTGGATGCCGGAACATTATCGGCATCGTCTTTGTATTTGCAGGCCGGACATGCTAAAGCCGATTATGTGGGTGCTTCCGATTTGTCGGAGCTCTTTCTGGAGAAAGATACGCCTGTCGATTTTTTGTATTTGCACCATTATCGGAATGAGGAGTTTGTGGAGCAGGTGTTTGACCTTTGTGCATCGAGAACCACCGGACGAGGACTCTTTGTTATTGAGGGCATCCGCTATACGAAGAAGATGAAAGCACTCTGGAAAAAGATACAGCAGGACGACCGGACAGGCATTACATTCGATTTGTATGATTTGGGAATCGTCTTTTTCGACCGTACCAAGATAAAACAGCACTATCTCGTCAACTTCTGAATCCTTTGATGTGTTAACCTTTACAGAAATAATAAACATACTATCATTATGAAAAAGAGTCTTGTATATACAAAAACGGGTGATAAGGGAACGACCGGCCTGATAGGCGGGACGCGTGTTCCGAAAACCCATATCCGTCTGGAAGCGTATGGAACGGTCGATGAACTGAATTCGAATCTGGGCTTGCTGGCAACTTATTTGATGGACGAGCATGATTTGAATTTTGTGCAGTCCGTGCAGGATAAATTGTTTGCTATCGGGTCGCATCTGGCCACTGATCAGGAGAAGGTGCAATTGAATGATGTCAGTATTATTACTCCCGCTGAGGTGGAAGCTATTGAGCGCGAAATCGATGCCGCCGACGAAATTCTTCCACCTTTACATTCTTTTATTATTCCGGGAGGGAGTCGTGGCTCTGCGGTTTGCCACGTTTGCCGTACCGTTTGCCGGAGGGCCGAACGCCGGATTCTTGCATTATCCGAAAGCTGTACAATCTCAGCCGATTTACTGGCCTATATCAACCGTTTATCGGATTATTTATTTGTCTTGTCCCGTAAAATGAATTTTAATGAAGGAAAAGACGAAATATTTTGGAATAATAGTTGCAAGTGAAATATTTTATTATACTTTTGCCGAAAAATAGAGAGTAGGATTAATATTCACATTTTAAATACGAAAGCTTATGTATTGGACATTGGAATTAGCATCTAAACTGGAAGATGCTCCTTGGCCGGCAACTAAGGATGAACTGATTGATTATGCCATGCGGTCGGGTGCTCCTCTTGAAGTGATTGAAAACCTTCAGGAAATGGAAGATGAAGGCGAAATCTATGAAAGCATAGAAGATATTTGGCCGGATTACCCCAGTAAAGAGGACTTCTTCTTTAACGAGGAAGAGTATTAACCCTATTTTGGGGTTAAAACACCTCAAAATGTTATAGTTAAATGCTTCACGGCGCGATTGAGAAATCGCGCCGTGGCATTTAAGGGAAACTTCCGGTTAAATATACCTCACAAAAACTTCACAAAAATTGTGATTCATCTTTTTGAAGTAATAGTTTATGGGAAGAATTAAATCGGAATACCCTATGGGGATTTTCGCGGCTAGTAATAAGCCGAATGCAAAAGGAGAGATCACCATTTATTTGGTGTATTATGTAAATGACGAAGGTGTCCCGCGGTCTACGGGCATACGTGTCAATATTGCTGATTGGGATAAAGTAAAAGGCCGTGTCCGGCTGAAAAATCCGAATGCCGGGCGGTTGAATGATCGGCTAAAAGAGTGCCGGGATAAAATTGATGCCTAGATTCTGGAATATGGTGGCCCCTATAAATATCCGTCATACATGAGATGTAATGAATCCGGGTTGATTACCTTATAAACACGAACATACGGTTCATATTTTAAATCGCATGGTATTTTAAACCCTTCTGGAGCATATATTAATTTCATTGTATCAATGTAATCACCGATATATTTTGACCCCTCTATTTTTGATACCCCTATAATCTTCCCCTTATATGGAAAATAGTCGTATCCTCTGCGTTTCATTTCCACATATCCTAAGGTGCTCGATATAGAAATGCACTCTTCCTGATTTCGGACTTTGGAAGATGGGGCAAAACTAATATGGATGAAGGCCAATCACTAAAACTAGTCGATTGTAATGAATCAATAAATAAATCAACAACCCTTTTTAGCGTAGAATTCATAATACTTGTTTCCATCTTTGGTTTTTCTCCATAATTCGGCACTGTCGTTTTTGGTTGATTACGACATGCGTATAAAATACCACCAATGAAAATT
>ENA-OWPP01001170-OWPP01001170.1-human-gut-metagenome-genome-assembly--contig:-NODE-1170-length-24407-cov-5.772011_pt1 | contig 24407 bp, 15 predicted proteins | sample MGYA00248265_ERZ651848 | MGnify/ENA primary metagenome ERZ651848 (study PRJEB26924, sample SAMEA4378233) | human gut metagenome | biome: human gut; feature: human-associated habitat; material: faeces...
TTCGTCCGTAATAGGCCCTTATAGGGTCTGGTCAACCCTCCGGCTTAGCCGGAGGTTTTGATTTGCTTTCGATCAAAACTCCCACCGGCCACCGCTTGCTATGCGGAAAAAAACATGGTATAATAAAAAATCAAATCTGCATCGCCTTTTGCGCTGCGGCAAGTATATGAACAGGAGATTCAGCGCACCATGACCACCAAGGATTTTCAGACCAAACGGCCTCTGGCCATTTTCCTCAGTTATTTCCGGCCCCACCGCCGGCTCTTCGCATTGGATATCATCTGCGCTTTCATGATCTCTCTGGTGGATCTGGCCTTTCCCCTGATCTCCCGTACCGCCATGTACCAGTGGCTGCCCCAGCAGCAGTACCGCACTTTCTTCATCGTCATGGGGATTGTGGTGCTGGCCTTTGTGCTGCGCTCCTTTCTGTGCTTCGTGGTGGGCTATTGGGGCCACACCTTCGGCATCCGGGTGGAGGCGGATATCCGCCGGGATCTGTTCCGCCATATGCAGGAGCTGGGCTTCGACTTCTACGACCGCAACCGCACCGGCCAGCTGATGAGCCGCCTGACCTCCGACCTGTTCGAGGTGACGGAACTGGCCCACCACGGCCCGGAGGATCTGTTCATCTCCGCAGTGACCATCGTGGGCGCCCTGATCGTCATGTTCTCCATCCAGTGGCGTCTGGCGCTGGTGGTGAGTCTTATCATCCCCATTTTCATGGTGGTGGTCATGTACCGCCGCCGCCAGATGAGCGCCGCCTCCCGCGCGGCCAAGCAGAAAACCGGCGTCATCAACGCCGAGATCGAGTCCGGTCTCTCCGGTGTCCGCACCACCAAGGCCTTCGCCAATGAGGAGAAGCAGCAGACCCGATTTGACGGCGCCAACGAGATATTCAAGACCGCCAAGCGTGGCTTTCATAAAGAGATGGGCCTTTTCAACGCCAGCATGGAGTTCTTCATCTGCATCCTGTCCGTGGCGGTCATCGCCGTGGGCGGCTGGCTCATCATGAAGGGGCAGATGGACTATGTGGGGCTCATTACCTTCAGCCTGTATATCACCACCTTCATCAGCCCCATCCGCAAGCTGGCCAACTTTGCCGAGATGTTCTCCAACGGCTTTGCGGGCCTTCACCGGTTCATTGAACTGATGGCCACGGAGCCCACCATTCAGGACGCCCCCGACGCCGTGGAGCTGTCGCAGGTCCGGGGCGAGGTGGAGCTGGATCATGTCAGCTTCACCTATCCGGGCAGCAGCGAGGTCCTTCATGACATCAGCCTCACTGTGGCCGCCGGGGAGACGGTGGCCATCGTAGGCCCCTCCGGCGGCGGCAAGAGTACCCTGTGCCAGCTGGTACCCCGGTTCTATGACGTCACGGAGGGCAGCATCCGGGTGGATGGGCTGGACGTGCGGCAGGTGACCCAGCGCTCCCTGCGCCGGGCCATCGGCATCGTGCAGCAGGACGTGTTCCTCTTTGCCGATACCATTCGGGAGAACATCCGCTACGGCCGCCCCGACGCCACCGACGAGGAGGTGGAGCAGGCGGCCCACCGGGCGGAGCTGCTGGAGGATATCCGGACCATGCCTCAGGGCTTCGACACCTATGTGGGGGAGCGGGGGGCCATGCTCTCCGGCGGCCAGAAGCAGCGGGTGGCTATCGCCCGCATCTTCCTGAAGGACCCGGCCATCCTCATTTTGGACGAGGCCACCTCGGCACTGGACAGCGTCACCGAGGCAAAAATTCAGGGGGCCTTCGACCAGCTGAGCCAGGGCCGCACCACCCTCATCATTGCCCACCGGCTCTCCACCATCCGCTCCGCCCACCGGATTCTGGTGGTGCAGGACGGCCGCATTGCCGAGCAGGGCAGCCATGCCCAGCTGCTGGCGGAGAACGGGGCCTACGCCCGGCTGTACCACACGCAGAATCTGGGGGAGAACCATGGATAAACGGGATCTGTTGGACCGACTGGCGGCAAACGGTGACGAGCGCCTGCTGCTGGGAAGGGTCTGGGATAAATACGAGCAGTGCCGCCGCAGGAACATCCCGGTGGTGACGGGCTTCCTCTCCCCGGCGGAGCAGGAGCTGGTGCGCCGCCTGATGGAGGCGCTGGATGTCCGGGAGGGCTGGCTTCTATGGGGTGGCTACGATACCGCTCAGCGGCGGCAGGCCCACTTCCTGCCGGATTGGCAGACGGAACCGGACTTCGAGGCCGTGGCCGCTCTGCGGGCCACCTTCTATGAACCCAACAGCCTGACCCACCGGGACGTGCTGGGCAGCCTGATGGGGCTGGGTGTTACCAGAGAATCCGTGGGGGATATTCTGGTGGCGGAGCAGTCGGTGGATGTGCTGGTGACGGAGCCGGTGCGCCGCTTCCTGCTGGATAGCTGGGACAGCGCCGGCCGGGTACGGCTGAAGGTGCAGCCCATCGGTCCCACGGAGCTTCAGGTGCCGGAGGAGAAGGTGAAGCTGCTGCGGGATACCGTGTCCTCCCTGCGGCTGGACAGTGTTCTGTCGGTGGGCTTTTCCCTGAGCCGCAGCAAGGCGGCGGAGGCCGTCACCTCCGGCAAGGTGCAGGTGAACTGGGCGGACTGGCAGAAGCCGGACCGGCAGGTGGTGCAGGGCGACGTGATGACTCTCCGGGGCCTTGGCAAGTGCGTGCTGGAGGAAGTGGGGAATCAGACGAAAAAGGGAAGGGTGTTTATCACCGTCAAGCGCTACCTCTGACGGCACCGTCCCGACTGCGGATATCCTGCTGCGGATCATTTTGCTGCGGATGGCTTGTTTGGGATATTTTGTGGACATTGCGGATATTTTGGACATTTTGTGGACGTTTTACGGACATTTTTCGGTATATGGATTCGTCCGATTTGGGCGGAAAGGCGGGTAAATATCGTATGGATCAGAAGAAGATCGACCGGATCAATGAGCTGGCAAAGAAGGCCAGGACTCCGGAGGGGCTGACTCCGGAGGAGACGCAGGAGCGGGCTGCCCTACGCCGGGAGTATATCGACACCGTGGTGGGGAATCTGGCACGGGAACTGGATAACACCTGGGTGGTGGATGAGAACGGCAACAAGCGCAAGCTGAGAAAGCGGGGAGAGGAGAACACCCATGACTGACAAGGACAACAGCCAGACCGGAGAATATAGCTACACCTATTCTTACAGCTACTCCAAGGAGGGCGGCGAGAAAAACGTCGAGGTCCATACCGGCGGCTTCTCTGCCGCTACGGCCGGTGAGGCTGCGGCCGACAGTACGGGAAAGACAACTGCCGGCGAAAGCAGCAGCGATAAAAGCGCCACCGGGAAAACAACGACCATCAAAAGCACCACCGGCAAGACTACCACACGCTCCCGCAGCACGACCACCAGCTCCCGAAGCAGCACCAGCTCCCGCAGTAAGAACGACAACTCCGGGCCGGATGTGGGCTACTGGATCATGACGGCTATTTTTTTCGCCACCGGCCTGTGGCCGGTGGGCCTGATCATGCTGATTTCCAAGCTGTCGGACCCCAAGCGGCGAAAGACTGCCGCCAAGACCGCATCCACCACGACCAGGAAGGCCAGTGCCGCCATCCAGAAGGCCACCCAGACGCCCCAATATTCCGCCAAGAGCGCCAAGAGGATGAAGATCGCCGGTATCCTGCTGACCATCGTGGGCGCAGTGGCGTTCTTCAACGGCGTGGCGGATAACCTGTTCTGGCTGGAGGACGGCTTCCAGCTGCACTATGTGAAGTACTTTTTAGAGGGCCTGTTCTATCCCACGGGCCTGTTGGCCGGCGGTATCGGACTGCTGATCGGCAGCGGCTCCATGACCCGCCGCCACCGGCGCTACGCCTCCTATCTGCGGATCGCAGGCAAGCGCAGCAGCATCTCGGTCGCCAGTCTGGCCCGTGCGGCGGAGGTATCCGAGCGCCGGGCGGAGCGGGATCTGCAGGCCATGCTGGAAAAGGGCCTGTGGGGCGAGGAGGCCTATCTGGATCTGGGCCGGGGGATGCTGTTCCGCAGCCATGAGGCGGCGGAGGATCAGGAACGGCAGGAGCGGCAGCGCGAGGCTCCGCAGGTGCCGCAGGAGGCGGAGGAGGGCTACTCCGGGATGCTCCGCAGCATCCGCCGCTCCAACGACCGCATCGCAGACCCGGAGCTGAGCCGGAAGATGGATCGGCTGGAGGAGATCGCCGGGAAGATCCTGAAGCTGGTGGAGGAGGACCCCGCCAAGAAGAATCAGGCAGCCACCTTCCTGAACTATTACCTGCCCACCACGGAGAAGCTGCTGGACTCCTATGCCGACTTCGAGGAGGCGGGGGTCAGCGGCGAGAACCTTACCCAGGCAAAGGAGAAGATCCGCCGCACCATGGACAGCATCATGGCGGGCTTCGAGCGCCAGCTGGATGCCCTGTACCACGCCGACGCCATGGATGTGGACAGCGATATCCGGGTGATGGAGACCATGCTGCGCCGGGACGGCGGCAGCGTGGAGGAGGACTTTGGGCTGGGCGGTACGGCGGTGGCCACGCAGGAGGATCTGTAAAGGCGGGAGATATGTTCTGCCTGCGTCGTCCGGCTGCACCGGTTCCACGGCAAGAAAGGCTTTTTACAAGAGACCGGCATCCCTGCCGGTCTCTTGTTCTATGCGGAGATGGGTTCCCAAGCAAAAAGTCTGTCGAAGATTCCGTTTGTGCCTTCAGCGGTCCATGATCCTTCTCTTTTTTGTTGCCTCCGGCGGATAACTTTCTTTCAATAGCGAAAGAAAGTTACCAAAGAACGCCACTTGAAACCTAAGGTTTCAAGACTTCCTCTTTTGTGTGCAAGAGCTGCATCCTGAATCCCGCCGAAGCAGGGAATTGGCGTATTTTCTACTCACGCTGCCGCTACGTGGGCAGTTGAAGAAGCCTGATGCTCTACCGTGGGGGACGAATTGCCACAGCCAGTGTGAGCACTGGCTGTGGGAATCCCTACTCCCAACCATAGACCCACACGCCCCTTCGCCGGAGCGGGAGCGGCAGCGGGTCTGTTGCTGAGTCAATTCCCTTTACGGCCCATAACGAATGCAGCGCTTGAAGGGAAAGGAAGTTTTGAAACCATCGGTTTCAAACGGCGTTTTTTGCATACTTTTTGTCGCTGTTGACAAAAAGCATGCCGCCGGAGGCAAACAAGAAACTACTGCTGGGAAAGGTGGGCCGCCGGAGGCACGGTCCCTACAAGAGAAAAGCACCCGTCGGAACGAAAAAGAAAACCTGCAAAGAGGGAACGGATTCCCACGACCAGCCTGCGGACTGGTCTCGGAATGACGGGTTTAGCATATGAGAGAATTTTCAGCAGCCCAATAAAGCCTGTGCCTTTTTGTGTCAATCCGTTCTCCACGGTAGAATGGCGGCCATTCCCCCGAAAAGAAAAATAGTGCTTGCTTTTTGTCGCCGGGGCATATATAATAGCATCAAGTCAATAAAAGGACAGAGCGTCCGGCGCCTTGTGCGTCGGCGGCGGAATCGGGTGAGAAGCCCGGCGAGTTGGTCACTGTGATGCCTGCTGAGACAGGATAAGTCAGATACACCGAGCTCTGTGCCTTGGTTTTGCCATCACCGAAGCCGAATCGTGAAACGCTTTGCAGCTTGCACGGTCCCGCTTGGATCGTGCTTTTTTATTGCGCAAAAGCGAAAACAGGACTTCCTACCATGGACAGGAGGTGCTTTTCGTGCGGTGCCGGCAGCCACAGGCCCGCATGGAACAAAAACGCAAGCCGAGGGGCGGTCAAACCGTCCATTTCCATAAGGGCAGGAGGGGTTTCAGCCACCCCTCCTGCCTCCTCTTATGTGTACTGTATTTTTTGGGCATCTGCCTTCAAAATAAATTTGTAAAAGAGAGGACAAAAACGAATGAAGAAACGCATTGTATCGCTGCTTCTGGCGCTGGTGATGGTACTGTCTCTGGTACCCATGAGCGTTTTTGCGGCGGACAACCACGACGGACAGGTTCATGTCATCGTGGAGAACACCACCTACCCGGAAGCCGAGGGCGCTCCCTGGGAGGGGACACTGGTGGAGGAATGGATAGATCTGAATGAAGATTCTACCATGATGGGCTGTATTGTAAAGGCACTGGAAAAGAACGGCTACAAGCAGACAGGCGCCGAGAACAACTACATCAGCTCTATCCAAGGTCTGGGTGAATTCGACGGCGGCTCCATGTCCGGTTGGATGGGAACCCTGAACGATTGGTTCACCAACTACGGCTTTGGGGCCTTCACCGTGGCGGGCGGAACGCTGGGATCCGGCGACGAGATCCGGATCATGTATACCCGCAATGGCTACGGCGCCGACCTGGGCGGCAGCTGGGACAATCACATCAAGACGGTGAAGGCCCTGACCTTCAGCGCCGGTGAGCTGTCCCCCGCCTTCGACCCAGACACCCATGAGTATACCCTGACGGTGGACAAGGGGACCGACAGCGTGCTGGTCACCCCCACCGCCAGCAACAAGAACTATCAGGTCAGGACCTATGTGGGCGAGACGGAGTATAAGCGCACGGCGATGGTTCCCACTGTGGACGGTACCACCATCACCGTCAAGTGCGGCGACCCCAGCTGGCCCAATATGAACGGCGATAATGAGCCGGCACAGGTCTACACCGTCAACGTGAAGGTGAAGTCGGGCGACAAGCCTGTTACTCCCACCAATACCAAGGTGCTGGTTCGGGCGCAGGACGGCGGCGCATGGCTGCACCAGCCCATGGTGAGTGAGCTTACCGGCGGTGAGGCGGAGAAGTACGGCTACACCGACAAGGTGGAGGGCGTTTCCGCTCTGGATGCGCTGGTGGTCTCCCACGAGTTGACCTTCGGCGACGACTTTACCCCGGAAACCGCCAAGAATTTCCTGGAGGTCGGCAGCAGCGGCTTTATCACCAAGCTGTACGGCACGGAGACCTCTGTCTGCGGCTTCTATGTCAACGCCGGCTATCCCAATGACGGCACCAAGGCACCCTCCGGCCCCGGCTACAACGGCACCACGGTGGTCAACACCAAGCTCAAGGACGGCGACGTGGTGGATTTCTTCTTCTATGCCGACGGGGATGCTTATTCCGACTACTATACGTGGATCGATGTCCCGGAGACCATGGTGACCGGCGAGGCCATCACCGTGACGGTGAAGGGCTTCTATGCCGTGGAGGGCTATCGCTATAAGGATGCTGCGGAGCTGAAGGCCGCTGCCCGGCCCCTGGAGGGCGTGGGCCTGGCTTGGGTGGACGCAGACGGCTACATCAAGCCCATCAAGGATGTTGTGACGGACAAGGACGGTCAGGCGACCTTTACCGTGGGCAGCGAGGCCACCGGCTATCTGGTAGCCCAGAGCGGCGGTGACGTGTATGCTCTGATGAATCCCAGCGACTACATCCGCAAGGTGGCGGGCAAGCCGGTGAAGACGCTGGGGCTGACCATCCGCTCTCAGGCGGACAACGCCTATCTGCAGAGCATCAGCGAGGTGCAGGTGGCCAGCAATACCGCCGAGAAGTACGGCTTCACCGACAAGGTGGAGGGCGTTTCTGTGCTGGATGCGCTGGTGGCCGCTCACGTGATGGTCTACGGCGACAAGTTTACCCCCGCTACGGCCAAGCAGTATCTGGCCATCAACCCCAACAACGATTGGGAGAGCAAGGTCTTTGGCCGTGAGACCGGCTTCCACGGCTTCTATATCAACGGCGACTTCCCCACCAATGAGGCAGGCGCTACCCGGCCCAAGGTGACGGATACCAAGCTGCTGGATGGCGATGTGCTGGACTACTTTGTGGGCAGCGACGCCGAGAACCAGAACGACTACTACACCTGGCTGGAGGTTCCTGCGACCATGACCTCCGGCGAGGACATCACCGTTACCGTCAAGGGGGTACAGGCACTGGATCCCGACGCCACGCAGGCCAATGCCCAGCCGCTGGAGGGCGTGGGTCTGGCATGGCTGGATATGACCACCGGCACCATTAAGCCCATTGACGGCGTGGTGACCGATGAAAACGGCAAGGCGACCTTCACTGTGGTGGAGGGTGCGGCGACCGGTTATCTGGTGGCCACCACCGCCACCTATCACACGCATACGACCTATGCGCTGATGAACCCCAGTGAGCAGATCAAGATGGTCAGCGGTAATGTCCATACGGTGGAGCTGAAGGGCCTGCACAACGCACAGCTGAACAGCCTGAAGCTGTACACCTACAAGAACGGCGTGAAGGGGACGCAGGATCTGCTGTCCGGCATCAGTACTATGGCAGACGGCTACGGGCTGAAGTACACAGCAAAGCTGGCCTCCGGCACCTATTGGGTGGAGGGCTACGACGCCAACAAGGACTGCAACGGCGGCATGGAGATGGTCATCGCTGATGATACCACCTCTGTTTCCGTACAGCGTGCCTATGAGATCTATGCCCGCAACAGCGGCTGGGTGGCAGGCACCGACTACACCATCGACTATCAGTTGACCACCGCCGACGGCGTGAAGCGCACTGCCACGCTGGGCAGCGGCACCGTTTACGGCAACCTCCGCACCACGGGTATCTTCGTGGAGACGGATACCGTGACGGTGAACCTGGTCCCCTCCGAGGAGCACACTGCAAATTACAACGTTGGCACCAAGACCGTTGTCACGAAGGTGGGCGGCGGCGCTCAGTCCTTCGCCATCTCCGTACCCAAGGCCTTTACTGTGAAGGTGACGGCTCCTGCCGGCTCTACCGTCAGCGTGGGTACCTTCGGCAACTACTATACCTATGAGTTCCTCCGTCCGCAGGAGGACAGCACCGCCACCAAGGACGGCGACACCGTCACCGTGACCTATCGGGCGCCGGAGACCAACCTGAACCACTTCGTGCGGGTGCAGAATCCCGACGGCGTGACCTATTGGGACTTCAACAAGTGGACCGCCGATCAGGATATCGTCGTGACCCGTGCCGATCTGCATATGGACGACGATTTCAACAAGGATACCGTCAGCCGGTTCGATAAGAATACCTACGATCTGGGCAATGTGTATCTGAACATCAACTCCAAGGGCTACATGAACATGAACGCCGGCGACACCTATGAACTGGATGTGTTCCGTAACTGGCAGGCCATTGAGGGCTTCATCAACGCCAAGATCGCCCTGCCGGATGCCCACTACGAGGTGGTGGACTTCGACGGCAAGCCCAGCGACGTGGTGAGCATCGCTCCCAATGCCGACAACAGCTGCCTGGCCTATATGACCGCCAACCATCAGGGTACGGCGCTGGTGAAGGTCACCTACGACGCCATGACCCATAAGCAGGGCCAGAGCAGCACCGCCGACAAGACTTTCTCCGCCATCTGGCCGGAGTTCACCGGTGTGTTTGTGGTATCCGTGGGCGCTGACGGTACCGCCATCCAGACCAATATGCTCATGGATCGTATGGATGCCGCCGTCACCAAGGACGAGCAGAAGCAGCTGGATGCCGAGCACGACATCCTGTTCTATCTGGGCACCGACGGCGCCAGCTATACCTTCACTCCGGAGAGCGGCTGCACCGTTACCGTGGCCCGCTCCACCGTGGGTAAGACCATGACCTTCAACGGCTTTACCTCTCAGGGTGTCACCGTGGACGCCGAGACCGGCGCCGTGACGGTGGCGAACCTCACCACCGGCCGCCATATCGTCCGGGTAGAGAAGGACGGCGTGGCCACCTATCAGGTCATCACCGCCCGTGGCGTCAGCTACAAGCTGCTGGACGCCGAGGGCAATGAGCTGCCGGAGAATGCCGAGGTCAAGCCCGGCGAGACGGTGCAGCTGCAGTTCACTGGGCTGGTGAGCCCCAAGGAGAAGATGTCGGGTGTGTATAACCACAACTTCTCCCTGTACTATACCGACGGCGACGGTAACTCCTTCAAGTCCAATCCCGGCGGTGGCTATGGCGTGTATGACTTCAGCGGCAATCCCGCCCGTCAGCGCATCTCCATCACCGTTCCGGCGGATCAGGAGGGCCTGACCTATGAGCTGACCGGCGCCATCAAGGTGGGCGGCTTCGCCGGCAAGCCCACCCATCGTATCGTGACCTACGCCAAGGGCATGGGGATGCAGTACGGTACCACCACCGCCAACGTGCTGGCCCAGCTGCCTCAGGTGACCTTGAAGCTGTCCGGCTATGCCGCCGACGCTGTGGAGAAGCTGATCGATGCCATCGGCACGGTGACGCTGGACAGCGAGGAGGCTATCAAGGCTGCCCGTGGTGCTTATGATGCTCTGACCGAGGAGCAGAAGGCTCAGGTGGGCAACTACCAGACTCTGCTGGACGCCGAGGCGAAGCTGGCCCAGCTGAAGAAGGATGCTGAAAAGCCCTCTCAGCCGGAGCAGCCCGCAAAGCCCAGTGAGGATGCCAACAAGCCCGCTACCGGCGATGCCGGTGTGGCGCTGTGGCTGACGGTCATGTGCATGACCTCTCTGCTGGGCGCTGCTCTGGTGGGCAAGAAGCGCAAGGCGTAACCTAAAGCAAATAAGAAGTCCCCGGCCAGTGGCCGGGGACTTCTTGCTGCATGGGTAAGTAAAAGGGTATAAGAAAAGACGGCATCTGCATTTGGACAGATGCCGTCTTTTGGAGCTTGTGGCCGGACTCGAACCGGCGACCTGCTCATTACGAGTGAGCTGCTCTACCAACTGAGCCACACAAGCAAAATAGGAGGGTGGGCTGTATACTGCACCGCACGCAGGACACAGCCACGCATCGTATTGTGCCACATTTTCTGGGATTTGTCAACTAAAAATTCCGGGGTGAATAATACATAACGTAATCGGCACCAAAGTTTTGCGACAAAAGAAACCCCGGTGCGTACAGAATCCACAAAGCCCGTCCAAAACACCCCAAAAGCCCCTTTGGAAAATGGTGCGGAAAAGAGGAGAGAATCCATGAAAAACCGGACTTTTTTACACGGCGACAGGATGGGGGAGGATTCGCCTGAGTTTTACATAATTCATTTGTAAATAAACCTTTACAAAGAGTTATTCACATTATCCACAGACTTTTCCACACCGGGAAAAACCTTGTCGGAAAAAGGTTTTCCACATTATGCACCGGTTTTTCCACAGGGCGCAAACGCAGTTTTACACCGGAACAGAAAGGTGAATATAATTTACATAATGTAAAAATGTAAAGGCGTTTTTCCTGTGAGTAGACGGGGAGTTACCATAACTTGGAGAGAGCCGAAAAGAAGGGGAGCGGCCATACAGAGGTCGCTCCCTTTCGTGCAATTTTATCCACGGTCCAGATCCCGTGTGGCGTAGGCGTTCAGGGAAAGATCCGCCGTATGTCCCGCCAGATACTCATAGTAGCCCTGTGCGCCGATCATAGCCCCGTTATCACCGCACAGCCGCAGAGGCGGCAGGTACAGCCGGCAGCCCGCCTGACGGCAGGCCCGCTCCAGATCGCCCCGGATGATGGAGTTGGCGGCCACGCCTCCGGCGGCCACGATGGTGCGTCGGCCGGTGCGGCGGGCGGCCTCCATGGCACGGGGGACCAGCTCGTCGCTGACGGCCTGAGTGAAGTCACGGGCCAGCGCCGCAGCATCCAGAGGCTCGCCCTTTTGCTGGGCATTGTGGGCCAGATTCACCACCGCCGTTTTCAGGCCCGAAAAGCTCATATCCAGTTCCGCTCCCTCCACATGGACACGAGGCAGGGTATACTTGCCGCCGGGGGACTGCTGGGCCAGAGCATCCATGGGCTTGCCGCCGGGGTAGGGCAGGCCCAGCACACGGGCCGCCTTGTCGAAGCACTCACCGGCAGCGTCGTCCCGTGTGGCCCCTAAGATCGCCATGTCCGTATAGTCCCGGACATCCACGATGAGGGTGTTGCCGCCGGAGATGGCCAGCGCCAGAAAGGGCGGCTCCAGCTCCGGGAAGGCCAGATAGTTGGCGGCGATGTGGCCGCGGACGTGGTGGACCGGGATCAGCGGCACGTCCAGCGCATAGGCCACGGACTTGGCGAAGCTGACCCCCACCAGCACGGCGCCGATGAGGCCGGGGGCATAGGTGACGGCCACGGCGTCCACGCCGCTCTTGGTGAGCCCGGCATCGGACAGCGCCTGATCCGTCAGGCCGGCAATGGCCTCCACGTGCTTGCGGGAGGCGATCTCCGGCACGACGCCGCCGTAGAGCGCGTGCAGGTCGGCCTGCGACGCGATGGCGTCGGAGAGAATTTTTCGTCCGTCCTCGACGACCGCGACGGCGGTTTCGTCGCAGGAGGACTCGAAAGCGAGAATTTTCATTGCTGCGCCTCCGCTTCTGCCGCGCCGAATTCCTTCGTCATGATGATGGCGTCCTCTTTCGGGTGGTCGTAGTAGTTTTTGCGGCGGCCTTCGCCGCGGAAGCCGCGGCTGCCGTACAGCGCGATGGCGGCATAGTTGCTCTCACGCACCTCAAGCGTCAAGAACGCAAGGCCGCTGCCATCGGCGAAGCGGATAAACACGTCGAGAAGCTGTCCCGCCACACCGCCGCGGCGGCAGTCGGGGCGGACAGCCATCTTGGTGATGCAGCCCTCGTCCGCGACGGCGAGCAGCCCCGCGTAGCCGACGACGCTGCCGTTTTCTGCATCCAGCGCGACTAAGAAGGCCGAGCACGCGTTTTCAAGCTCCTCTGCGAGCATGTTGCGCGACCAGGGGTTCGAGAAGCATGTGCGCTCAAGCTCGGCAACGTCATTCAAATATTCGTTCGTCATCGGCACGATGCGGACTTTTTTCTTTAACTGTTCCATTGGTTTCCTCCGGTCATTTGGCTTCCAGCCAGTTTTTGCCCCAGTGGGCCTCGGCGGTCAGGGGAACGGAGAGGTGCACTGCGCCCTCCATCTCCTCGGTGAGGAGCCGTGCGACCGTCTCCTTTTCCTCCTCCGGGCACTCGACGATGAGTTCGTCGTGCACCTGCAAAATGAGCTTTGCCTTTAAGTTTTCCTTGTGCAGCCGCTCGTCGACGCGCACCATTGCGAGCTTGATGACGTCCGCGGCTGTGCCCTGGATGGGCATGTTGCGCGCGACACGCTCGCCGAACGAACGGGTATTGAAGTTGCTCGCCGCCAGCTCGGGCAGCGCGCGGCGGCGGTGCATCAGCGTTTCGACATAGCCGCGTTCTTTCGCCTGCGCGACGACCTCGTCCATATAGCGGCGGATGCCGGGGAAGCGCTCAAAGTACGTCTCGATATATTCCTTCGCCTCGTACACCGGCACGCCGATGTCCTGCGCGAGCGAGAAGGCGGAAATGCCGTACACGATGCCGAAGTTGACGGCCTTCGCGTGCGAGCGCATCTGCTTGGTGACCTGATCAGTCGGCACGCCGAAGACCTGCGCGGCCGTGACGGTGTGGATGTCCTCACCGGTCAGAAACGCCTGATTCATCGCCTCGTCATCCGCGATGTGCGCGAGCAGCCGCAACTCGATCTGGCTATAGTCCGCGTCGACGAGCACGCAGCCGTCCGCGGGCACGAACATGCGGCGAAATTCGCTGCCAAGCTGCGTGCGCGTGGGGATGTTCTGTAAGTTTGGCTCGGTCGAGCTCAAACGGCCCGTCGCCGTGACGGTCATCTGGAAGCTCGTGTGGATGCGCCCGTCGGGCGCGATGACCTTCAAAAGACCGTCGCAGTAGGTCGAGCGGAATTTCGCGTACTGGCGGTACTGCAAAACCTCTTCGACGATGGGATTCTCCCACCGGAGCTTTTCGAGCACGTCCGCGTTCGTCGACCAGCCGGTCTTCGTCTTTTTGCCGTGCGGGAGCTGCAAGCGTTCAAAGAGCACCTCGCCGAGCTGCTTGGGGGAATTGATGTTGAACGGCCCGCCCGCCTCTTCATAGATGTGCTGCTCGAGCGTCTTGAGCTGCACTTCCATCTCGCTGCCGAAGGCCGCGAGAGCGTTCGCGTCCACGCGCATGCCCGCGTGCTCCATGCGCGCGAGTACGGCGCAGAGGGGCAGCTCGACCTCATAATAGAGCTCGTGCAGCTCGCGCTTCTCAAGTTCGGGGGCAAAGGTCTCATACAGTGCATCGACGGCGCTGGTATAGACGTGGAACGCCGTCTCGGCCTCGGCCGTGTCGCCGAGCATCGAGAAAGCGTCTGGATCTAAGTGCTTCGGCTCGGCAAGCGTCTGGTGGAAGTAGGCGGCGAAGAGCGACGCGATATCGTACTTGCCCGCCGTCGCGTCGAGCAGGTACCCTGCGAGCGCGGTGTCAAAAATGAACCCTTCGATGGGAAGGCCGTTTTCGAGCAGCGCGCGCTGGAGGTCCTTGACGTTGTGGCTGACTTTCTTGATATCATCCGAGAACAGGGCGCGCAGCAGCGCGTTCCAGTCGCCCTCATAGCGGCTGAAATAGAACTCGGCGGAGAGAACGCTGTCATTCCCCGTGCCGCACTCGACGATCACGCCCGAGAGATCGGGCAGCGCGAGGAGCGTGACGTGCGCCGCCTTGCGGAAGAGCGCGAGCAGCTCGTCCGAGCGCGCCTCCGTGCTCACGACCTCGGCCGTCACGGTGCAGTCCTTCGGCGCTTCGACTTCGGGAAGGCCGTCGGACGGCTTGAGGCCGTATTTTTCGATGAGCTTGGTAAATTCCAGCTTCATAAAGAGCGGATAGAGCGCGTCTGACGGCGCCTTGCGCAGATTGTCCTGCGGAGAAAATTCGAGTGGTGCGTCCGTCACGATGGTCGCGAGGTGGAAGCTCTGGCGTGCGCTCTCCTCGCCCTCGGTGAGCTTTTTGATGACGTTCGGCTTGGCCTCGATATCGGGGAGCAGCCGGTAAATTTCGTCGATGCTCTGGTATTTCTGGATGAGCGCCATCGCCGTCTTTTCGCCAACGCCCGGCACGCCGGGGATATTGTCGCTCGCGTCGCCCATCAGGGCTTTGAGGTCGACAATGTGGATGGGCGCAAAGCCGTAGACCTCACGAAAGCTCTCGGGCGTCATGTCCTTCGTCGTGGTCTGGCCCATGCGCGTGGAAATGAGCTTGACGGTCGTGTGCTCGGTCACGAGCTGCAAAGAATCCTTGTCTCCCGTGGCGACGACACAGTCCCAGCCTGCGCTTTCGCACTTGCGCGAGATCGTGCCGATCAGATCGTCGGCTTCAAAGCCCGCGAGCTCGTAGCGGGGGATGTTCATCGCGTCGAGCACGTCCTTGAGCACCGGCATCTGCATGGCGAGCTCTTCGGGCATGGCGTGGCGCGTGGCCTTGTAGCCCTCGTACTCGAGGTGGCGGAACGTCGGCTCGCGGCGGTCGAAGGCGACGCACAGCGCCTCGGGCTTTTCCTCGTCGAGTAAGCGGCCGAGCATCGTCAGAAAGCCGAAGATCGCGTGGGTGAAAAACCCGTCGCGCGTGGTGAGCGGACGGACACCGTAATAGGCGCGGTTGATGATGGAGTTGCCGTCTAAAACCATCAGCTTCACGGCATGCACCTCCCAAAATGCAAATTTTTACTAAATATAGTATAGCGCAAAGCAAACAAAAACACAACAGAAACCGGCGGAACTCTCGGCGCGGAGTGAGAAAGTGTGGTAAAAATAAACAGAACACTTGCAATTTCTTGTCGGGATGTTTATAATATTGACTGAAAATCTGTTTTGCTTCCTAATTTTTTGTTAGGAAGCGGGCGGAAAAACAAAAAAGAAAGGGAGAAAATCATGGAAAAGCTATTTAAGCTGAAGGCCAACGGTACTACGGTACGCACCGAGATCCTTGCCGGTCTTACCACGTTTATGACCATGGCCTACATCATCGCGCTCAACCCGAACCTGCTGACCAACTTTGCAGTGGGTACGCCGCTGTGGAACGGTGTGTTCCTTGCCACCTGCATCGCCTCGGCGATCGGCACGATTTGCATGGCGTTTTTCGCCAACAAGCCGTTCGTCATGGCACCCGGCATGGGACTCAACAGCTTCTTCGCGGTGGTCGTCGCCAACATCGCGGTCATCAACGAGTGCGAGTACGAGTCCGCGTTCCAGGCGGCGCTCGTCATCATCCTTGTCGAGGGTATCGTGTTCCTCATCCTCACGCTCTTAAAGGTGCGTGAGAAGATCGTGGAGGCCATTCCTCTCGGCGTGCGCTACGGCATCGCTCCCGCCATCGGCCTGATGCTGATGAACGTGGGCCTTGGCTCCAACGTCGGTATCTACTCTGAAAACGGCGGCCCGTTCTACATGATGCGTGACTTCTTCGGCGCGCTGACGCCCAGCATCATCAAGGGCAACATGGGCTCGGGCTACGATGCGATGGTCCTGACCGTCGTGACCGCGTTCCTCGGCGTTTTCGTCATGGTCGTCCTCGCCAAGAAGGGCGTGAAGGCGGCAGTGCTGCTTGGCATGCTGTTCTCGTCCGTCATCTACTGGGCGGGCAGCGCCATCTTCCTGCATGTCAATCCGTTTGCGAGCCTCGCGACTGCGAGCTTTGTCCCGCCTTTCGCCGACATGGTCTCCACCACGCTTTTCAAGTTTGACTTTGCGGGCTTTGTGAACATCGGCTGGTTCACCGCCATCACGCTCGTCATCACCTTCTGTATGATCGATATGTTCGATACCATCGGCACGCTCGTCGGTACGGCCTCCCGCGCCGGTATGGTCGATCAGGACGGCAACATGCCCCAGATGAAGGAAGCCCTGCTGTCCGATGCCATCGGTACGGTCGCGGGCGCCTGCACCGGTACCTCCACCGTCACCACGTTCATCGAGTCCGCCTCCGGCGTGGAAGCGGGCGGCCGCACGGGCCTGACCGCGCTCACCGCGGGCATCCTGTTCCTCGCCTGCATGTTCCTCGCCCCCATCGCCGCCGTCATCCCCGGCGCTGCGACCTCCGCCGCGCTGATCTATGTCGGCGTTCTGATGCTCCAGGGCCTCAAGAATGTGGACTTCAGCGACATGGACCAAATGCTGCCGGTGTCCATCATGCTCATCGGTATGCCGATCTCCGGCTCCATCGGCCACGCCATCGGCCTGGGCCTCATCTCCTACACCTTTGTCAAGGTGTTCTCCGGCAAGGCTAAGGACGTCAGCGTTCTGACCTACGTGATCTCCGCTCTGTTCCTTGTCAAGTTCTTCGCCGTCGTGTAAGTGTGTGAAAAAACCTTAAAAAGAGCGTCCCGTACGGGACGCTCTTTTTTCTGCGCCGAGGTATGATATCATGACGAAGATACATAGGGTAATAGGAGCGCACGGCGAAAAAACCTTGAAAAATCAAGGATTGCAACTGCCGGTTGACAAATTTGACAGTGCGCTTTCTTTCCCGCAACCGCGAAATAGGCTATGATAACGCCATCCAGACGGCGCGGGACCGCGCCTTAGAATTCAGGAGGAAGACGATATGATCTTAGCGGATAAAATCATCACGCTGCGCAAAAAGGCAGGCTGGTCGCAGGAGGAGCTGGCAAGTCAGCTCGGGGTGACGCGCCAGTCGGTATCCAAGTGGGAGGGCGCGCAGTCCGTGCCCGACCTTGACAAGGTGGTGCAGATGAGCCGGCTGTTTGGCGTGAGCACCGACTATTTATTGAAGGACGAACTCGAAGAAGAGGAGTTCGTCGAATCCGAGGCAGACGAAACGCCGCTGCGGAGAGTGACGATGGAGCAGGCGGCGCGATACCTTGCGCTGCGCAAGGCCTGCGCGCCGAAGATCGCACTGGCGGTGGCGATGTGCATCGTCTCGCCGGTCGTGATCATCTTCCTCGCTGCGCTGGCGGACGCGGGCCTGGGCGGCATTTCGGAGGATCTGGCCGCAGGGGTTGGTGTGAGCGTCATTTTGGCGCTGGTTGCCGCTGCGGTGGGGATATTCCTCTCCTGCGGGGCGAAGACAAAGGAGTTTGAATTCCTTGAAAAGGAGCCGTTCGAGACGGAATACGGCGTGAGCGGTATGGTGCGCGAGCGGCGCAAGGCCTATGAGCCGACGGCCTCGCGCTGCACGATCCTCGGCGTGGTGCTGTGCATCCTTGCTGTCGTGCCGCTGATGCTCGGGGTCGGTCTCGCGTCGTCCGATGTCGCCGCGCTGCTCACGCGCGTCGCGCCGGCGGACGTTTACGCTGTGGCAGCAGTGGATGTGCTGCTACTTTTAGTCGCCTGCGGCGCGGGCGTGCTCGTCTGGAGCGGAACGTACACCGACGCGATGGATCAGCTGCTCGAGGAGGGCGACTACACGCGCAAAAAGAAGGCGCGCAGCGGCGTAATGAGCACGGTGTCGCTCATCTACTGGCTGAGCGTAACGGCCATCTTCCTTTTCTACACGTTTGGCCCGAACGGCAATGGACAGGCAAAGTACAGCTGGTTCATCTGGGCCATCGGCGGCGTACTGTATGCGGCGGTGATGGGTATTGTATCGCTCGTGCTGCATCACAAAGATAAAATGTAAAGCAGACTTGACAAATGGGAACGACAGTGATATCCTACAAGTAAAGCAAACTTGACATTTTTAAATTTTCTCTTGACAGCTTAGAATTAGATGATATGATTTTGATATCGTAAAGATATTCGAAACGGCTGCAAGAAGAAAAGAGGGAGAACCTTATGCTCTATATTGAACACCTGACCAAGACCTTCGGCGAAAAGAAAGCTGTGGATGATCTGTCGCTCCACATCGCGCCAGGAGAGATCTACGGCTTCATCGGCCACAACGGCGCGGGCAAGACCACGACGCTCAAGTCGGTCGTCGGCATCCAGCAGTTCGATTCTGGCAGGATCACGATCGGCGGGCACTCCATTCAGGACGATCCCATCGCCTGCAAGAAGATGCTCGCCTACATCCCGGATAACCCCGACCTCTACGAGTTTATGACGGGCATCCAGTACCTCAATTTTATCGCCGACATCTTCGGTGTAGAGGAAAGCGCGCGGCAGGAGCGCATCCGCAAGTATGCAGACCTCTTCGAGCTGACGACCGACCTGGCCCAGCCCGTCGCGGCCTATTCCCACGGCATGAAGCAGAAGCTTGCCATCATTTCGGCGTGGCTGCACGAGCCGAAGCTCATTTTGATGGATGAGCCGTTCGTCGGCCTCGACCCGAAGGCTGCGCATATCCTGAAAGGCATGATGCGCGAGGTGTGCGACGCGGGCGGCGCGATCTTCTTCTCGACCCACGTGCTCGAGGTGGCCGAAAAACTCTGCGACAAGGTCGCCATCATCAAGGGCGGCAAGCTCATCCGCTCCGGCACGATGGAGGAGGTCAAGGGCGACGACTCGCTCGAGGAGGTCTTCCTTGAGCTGGAGGGCGAATCATGCTGAAAACGCTCGTCAAGAAGCAGCTGATGGAAATTTTCCGCAGCTACTTTTATAATGCCAAAACCAATAAAAAACGTTCGACGGCGGGGATTATCGCTTATATCCTGCTCTTTGCCGCGTTGATGATCGGCCTGATCGGCGGGATGTTCACGGGGCTTTCCGTTTCGCTCTGTGCGCCGCTTACGCAGGCGGGGATGGGCTGGCTCTATTTTGCGCTCATGTCGCTGCTCGCCATCTTTCTCGGCGCGTTCGGCAGCGTGTTCAACACGTATTCGGGCCTGTACTTCGCTAAGGACAACGACCTGCTGCTGTCTCTACCCATCCCGGTGCGGACGCTGATGGCCTCGAGGCTGCTGACGGTCTATCTCATGGGCCTCATGTACTCCGCGGTCGTCATCCTGCCCGCGGTCATCGTCTACTGGGTCACGGTCTCGGCGGCGCCGATGGCGCTCCTCGGCGGCGTGCTGCTGACGGCGCTCATCTCAATCTTCGTGCTCACGCTCTCGTGCGCGCTGGGCTGGGTCGTGGCGAAGGTGAGCCGTAAGCTCAAGCACAAGAGCTTCATCACGGTCATCGTCTCGCTCGCGGGGCTTGCCATCTACTATTTCTTCGTCTTCAAGGCGCAGACGGCCATCGAGCAGCTCGTCGCCAACGCCGCGGTCTACGGTGAGAAGATCAAGGGTGCGGCGCACCCGCTCTACGTCTTTGGCCTGACCGGTACGGGCGATGTGACAGCGATGCTGCTGAGCGCGGCGGTCATCCTCGCGCTGTTTGCGCTGACGTGGACGTTGCTCTCGCGCAGCTTTTTGCAGATCACGACCGCGTCGGGCGCATCGGGCAAGGCTGTGTACCGCGAAAAGGCCGTCAAGCGCCGGAGCATCGATGGGGCACTTTTCGGCAAGGAGCTCGCGCGCTTCACCGCGAGCCCGAAATACATGCTCAACAGCGGCCTCGGTATCCTGCTGCTGCCGATCTCGGGCATCCTGCTTTTGTGGAAGGGCGGAACGGTCGTGTCGCTGCTGAACGAGGTCTTCACCTCGCAGAGCGGCTGCGCGGAAGTGCTGCTCTGCACCGGCGTGTGCGCCATTGCGTCGATGAACGACATGGCGACGCCGTCGGTCTCGCTCGAGGGAAAGTCCCTCTGGCTCGCGCAATCGCTGCCCGTCAAGCCCTGGCAGGTGCTTCGCGCAAAGCTCAAGGTGCAGCTTGCGCTCACGGCCCTTCCAGCGCTCGTGCCGCTTGTTTGCATGACGTTTATCCTGCCTGTGACGGCGGCACTGCCGCTCGTTTTTGCCGAGGCACTCGCGTACATCGCGTTTTCCGCGTGCCTGGGGCTGACGCTTGGCGTCGCGCGGGCAAACCTGACGTGGACGAGCGAGCTCATGCCCATCAAGCAAAGTCTGGCCGTGACGATCGCGCTGTTCGGCGGCTGGCTCTACGCCATCGTGTTCGCGGGGCTCTACCTCTGGCAGGGGTGGAAGCTCGGCGCGGCTGCGTATCTTGCCGTCGCGGCGGCGGTGACGCTCGCGGTGACAGCGCTGCTTCTTCGCTGGCTCAAAACGAAGGGCGCACAGCGCTTTGCGATGCTGTAAAGGAAAATAAAATGAGAGAGTGCGGCGGTCGAAGGACCGCCGCACTTCTTTTATATAGGCAGGGGCAAAAATTTACACAGTTCGTTCTTGCGGAAAGCGGCGGACCATGCTGTTATGTGACTACACTCACAAGTAGACTTTGAGGAGCGTGATCGATATGCTGCTGCGCGGCAAGCAGGCGAGCGGACTTTTGACGCAGCAGAAGATGCTGCGCGCCGCCGTAAAGCTGTTTTTGGAAAAGGGATATGAGGGCACGACGACCGCGGAGATCGCCCGCGCCGCGGGCATGCCGCCAAGCTCGTTTTTCCGGGCCTTTCCCAGTAAGGAGGCGCTGCTGCTCGAGCTTGACAAGCGGATGTTCAGCGGGCAGTTCACGCTGGCCGAGCAGCACAGCGCGGCACGTGCTCTACGCGGTGGAGACGGCCATCCAGCTCCACATCGCCGAGCTGACCGAGCCACTGCGCAAGCTGTATGTCATGGCGTACTCGCTGTCCACCACAGCAAACTATCTGTACCACAGTACAGCAGAGCGGCTGCAAACCATTTTCGGCGCGTATCTGCCGGACGCGGAGCCGAAGGACTTTTGCGAGATGGAGATCGCGTCGGCGAGCATGATGCGCTCGTTCGTGACCGTGCCGTGCGACATGTACTTTACCGTGGAGCGCAAGATCGCGCGCTTTTTGGAGTGCGCGCTTAAGCTCTACAATGTGCCGCCAGAGCGGCGGCGGGGGTCAGCGCGGCCGTTTTGCAGCTCGACCTGCACGCCATGGCGGCGGGCATCATCCAAACGACCGTCCAGCAGGCCGAAAAGGGTTTCGAGGCCGTGAAGGCCGAACCGGCATTTTAAGAAAAACCGCAAGGGGATATCCCCTTGGTGCATCCACCGGATGCACCAATCGCTTTGATGGAGGAATGATATGAAAAAACGTATTTTCAACTTTTTGACGGCCCTGTGCCTGTGCCTGACGCTGTTGCCGACGGTGGCGGCGGCGAAGGAGACCGCCGGGACGGCAACGGAGGTCAAAACATCGGACGAGTTGGTTGGAGCCTTGGCGGACCCGAACGTCACGACGATCAAGCTGATGGGGGAAATCACGGTCAATGCAACGGAAAATGTCAAAGAGCTGACCATTGACCGGCCAATCACACTGGTGAACGGCACCCATGCTCCCAGTCTGTCCCTCCGGCCTCCCCTGACCATTGCCAAGGGCGGGGCGCTGACGCTGAAAGGTAGAGTATTCTTCTATCCTTGCGACAGCGTAACGGTCAACGGCAGCTTGACCGTGGGCGCGGGTTGCGAGGTGACCTTCGAAGGCGATCAATCTTTTCTGACAATCAATCAGGGCGGTACCGTGACGACTGTCCGGACTACGAATGCAGAAGCGGCAGAGTCCGGCCTGTTGTCGCTGGGGAAAAACGTCGCGCTGACGGTGGACGGCACACTGGTCAACAACGGCGGGCTTTCCGTCTCCGACATGGAAAACCTGAAAAAGGCGGCGAGCATCGGCGGCGACCTGATCTTGAACGGTGTCACCGTTGATAAGGATTATGCCTTGGATATGCAGGGGAATCTGTTGACCATTTGCGATTCCCGTGACTTCTCAAAGAATGCGAACCTAACTGTGAAAAACGCCAGCCGGGTGGATGCCACCGGTGTCACGATCTCCAGCGGAAGCTATTACTGCCCGGTCTATGCCGGAGATGAAAACGGTGAAATCAGAGGCGGCAGCTTCTACGGGCCGGTCACGGTCAGACATCAGGGCAGTAGCGGGGGCGCGACTCCCGCTTATATTTCCGGAGGCACGTTCTACGACAAATTGAAGGGAGCGTACGCAAAAACGGACTATTCCATTCAGGGCCACGAGGTGACCTATATGGACGGCGAGAATGTCTATGCCATGCAGGTAGTCAACGGTAAGGCCAGCGCGCCGGATATACCCGTCAAGTCCGGCTACCGTTTTGTGGGCTGGTATAACGGAAATGCAAAATGGGACTTTGACACGCCTGTGACAGAAAATTTGACCCTGACGGCGAAATGGGAGAAAATCCACACATCTGCCCCATCCGCACCGCGCTATGACGTTGCGGTCTCTGACGGCGCGCGCGGCAGCGTGACCGTCAGCCCGAAGTCTGCCTCCAAGGGCAGCACTGTGACCGTCACCGTCACGCCCGATAAGGGCTACGCGCTCGAAACGCTGACGGTCACCGACAAGAACGGCAGCGCGCTCGACCTGACCGACAGAGGCAACGGCAAATACACCTTCACCATGCCGTCCAGCCCCGTGACCGTCGCGGCGACGTTCATGGACGACAACACGATGCTCAACTTCTTCGTCGACGTCCCTGCGGGCGCGTACTACTATGACGCGGTTCTCTGGGCGGCGGAGGGCGGCATCGTCACCGGCACGGACGCGGTGCACTTCTCGCCGAACGCTTCGGCACGAACGACTTCGTTACGCGCGAGCAGGTCGCGGCGATGCTCTACCGCTTCGCCAAGGCGCAGGGCATGGACACGACGCAGGGCGGCATGGCCGCGCGAGTTTGCGGATTTCGAGCTCGTCTCGTCCTAAGCGCTCGAGGTGGTGGACTGGGCTGTCAACGCGGGTGTGCTCAAGGGCGACAACAACCGCCTCCTGCCGCAGGACAACTGCACCCGTGCCCAGATCGTGACGATGCTCTACCGCGCTGGGCGAAAAGTGAGCGATACTATATAATATAGGAAAAGAGGACGGCCAAAGCCGTCCTCTTTTTTCAGCTCTCCATGTGTTTGCCAAGAAAGCCTGCGATGGCCTGCGCAAGCTTGTACTCCGTCTCGCCCGCGGCCGACTCGCCCTCGGTGCCGATGAAGACCACGAGCCCGAGCGCGTCGCCCTCGGAGATGATGGGCGCGGCGATGGTCGCGCAGTAGCGGTCGAGCGACTCGGTGACGAACACGCTGCGCTCGCTCGGCACGGCGCGGTAGATACCGCGGTCCTCCATGATCTGCTCGAGCTGCGGGCTGATGCGCTTGCCGATGAGGTCGCGGCGCGCGCTGCCTGCCGCGGCGATGACGCTGTCGCGGTCGGTCACGGCCACGCTCGTGCCGGTCGACTTGCTCAGCGTGTCGCACAGCTGCGCGGCAAACTCGTCCACGCCGCCCATGAGCGAATACTTCTTAAAAATGACCTCCCCGTCCTTGCTCGTGTAGATCTCCAACGGGTCGCCCTCGCGGATTCTCATGGTGCGGCGGATCTCCTTGGGAATGACAACGCGGCCAAGGTCGTCGATCCGTCTGACAATTCCGGTTGCTTTCATCTATCAAAACTCCTTTTATACTCGATAAACTGCACTTAGTCTTTGGAAAAGCCGCCAATTTATCCAAAGCCGCGGCTGGAAGATTTTGCAGCGCGCTGAGGATGATGTTTTTTAACAAAATAAGGTGAAAGAGGAGCGAATGTGGATATTGTGCACAGCTAAGGGCGGATTTTAGATGATGAAACTGAAAGAAGTGACAGACCAAAAAAACTTTGAAAAATACGCTTGACATTTCCTGGGATGCGTGTATAATAACATACTGTTCCGCGAATGGAGCGTGCACCTTGTAAATTAAACAACGAAACTTTGACAAG
>ENA-OWPP01001183-OWPP01001183.1-human-gut-metagenome-genome-assembly--contig:-NODE-1183-length-24186-cov-4.675024_pt1 | contig 24186 bp, 30 predicted proteins | sample MGYA00248265_ERZ651848 | MGnify/ENA primary metagenome ERZ651848 (study PRJEB26924, sample SAMEA4378233) | human gut metagenome | biome: human gut; feature: human-associated habitat; material: faeces...
ATGTGGTGTGTATTTTCCCCTGCAAATTGTACAAAGTGGAGCGTAGCGGGCACATTGCGGGCAAAGCCCAGCCAGAACTCCGAGGCGCATTCCACATCGAAATCGCCCACCTTTTCGGTCTTGCAGCGGACATCCCAGTTCAGGGTGCACCGGCCCGAAAGGTCTACCGCGCAGAGCACCAGCGCCTCATCCATGGGCAGGTAGAAGCTGCCATACCGCTGGATGCCCCGCATCTCGCCCAGCGCCCGGGCAAAGGCCTGCCCCAGTGCAATGCCGATATCCTCAGCCGTGTGGTGGTAATCCACCTCCACATCCCCGTGGCAGGTGAGCACCAGGTCAAACCGGCCATGGCGGGCAAACAGCTCCAGCATGTGGTTCAGGAACCCACAGCCGGTGTCCACCTCATAGCGGCCCGCACCGTCCAGATTCAGGGTCAGCTCGATCTGGGTCTCGTTGGTGTTCCGCTCGATGGTCACTTCCCGCATGGCTCAGCCCTCCAAAATTTCATCCAGCGCCCGCAGAAGGGCGGTCATGTCGTCCGGCGTGCCGATGGTGATGCGCAGCCAGTTCGAAATACGGGGTGCGTCGAAGTGGCGCACCAGCACGCCTTTTTCTTTCAGTTTTCGCACCGTAGTCAAGGAATCTACGGTGTTTCGTGCAAATCGGCTGACTGACTTGGTAACAATCAAATCGATCTTACCGTCCAGAGCGTCTGCCACCATCTGATTGAATCCATCACGATGCACTGTGCTGGTTGCACTGATGCCCTCATCGGTATAGACTTTGACAAACTCCCAGTCCTCACGCTCTTGAATATACTTGGTATAATAATCGACCTGTGCCTCGTAGGAAGTGAGCTGCTCCTCAAAATCTGTAGAAACACGTGCATATCCGGCAACTTTTCGCTTTACTTTCTGTGTTGTCGGCAGGTGCGTTTGCAGACTGATTGTTGGCGGTATTACAGTTACTTTTCGACCCATTTCTGATTCCTTTCTCGTGCGGCTTGTTTCATTTCCTCTGTCCAACTTTCTGCCCTTGATGGGTATTTCCAATGCCGTATATCAGATGTTCCATCGTGAAAGAAAAACTGCACCTCAAACGGTTTCGGAATCACAATATGGTGAATATTATCCCGAAATACAGCCGCATCAAATTCATCCAATTTAAGTACATCACAGATTAGAGCATATAGAATTGATTCCGGAATTTGCTTTGAACCGGGGCAGTACTTTTTTCCTCTCCTCAAAAAAGTAGCACACATCCAGATGATTCCTTGTGGGAGTTGTTTTCGTTGATAGTTCTTTCCACATAATCCACAGATAATAAGGCCACTAAGCGGATAACGGTTTGTAGCACCATCATGGGTGTATTGCTCATGTCGCTGAGCCAATATAGTCTGTGCTTTGGCAAACGTTTCAAGGTCAATAATTGGCTCGTGGGCTTCCTCTACATAATATTTTTGAAGTTCTCCCTGATTTCTCGTTTTTTTCTTTTCGATATGGTTATTACGATAGTATTTTTGGAGCATGAGATTTCCGATATATTTTTCATTTGTCAGAATTTCACGAATTCTTGGGTTTGTCCATAGGTTTCCTTGTCGAGTTGGTATTCCCATCTCGTTGATCTTATTTGCGATTCTCTGTTGTCCCATACCGGAAATATAATCTGAGAAAATCATGCGAACAAGTTCTGCCTCATTCGGTTCGATTTCCAAGACTCCCTCTGCATTTCTGCGATAGCCCAAAATCGTAATACTACCGATTTTTCCAATTGAGAAATCTTTTCGGATTTGCCATTTTCGATTTTCACTGGCAGAATAGCTTTCCTCCTGTGCATAGGATGCCAGAATGGAAAGCAGCAGTTCGCCATCTGAACTCATGGAATGAATCCGCTGTTCCTCAAAATAGACATCAACGCCCAGCGATTTCAATTCCCGTACCGTTTCCAGCAGGGTAACCGTGTTTCGTGCAAAACGAGAAATAGACTTTGTCAGAATCAAGTCAATTTCTCCCTGTCTGCATCGGTTCAGCAACTTTTGAAACTCTGCCCGGTTTCCTTTTGTTCCGGTCAGTGCCTCATCTGCATAAACACCGCAGAACAGCCATTCCGGATTGCTCTGAATCAGCTGATTGTAATAGCTGACCTGCGATGATAGAGAATGGAGCATGGCATCCTTTCCGCTGGATACTCTGGCATAGGCTGCCGTCCGTTTCAATGGAAACTGCTTTTTCTGCGGAAATACAACTTTTTGTATCACTCGTGCCGTGATAACCTCCCCCTTTCCGATGACATATTACCGTATGATCGGACAAGAGTCAAGGAATATACTGCACGAGTTTATGCCGCATTCCTTGGCTAAGATGTCATGCACACGCCGATAATCTTCTTCTGTTATTTTTCGTTCAGCAAGAAGCGTTTTCAAAATTTGCACCGCTGCCTTGTACTGCATGATCTTGTCCCAGACTTCTTCTTGATTTGCCGTAGCAGCTGCGTGAGCAGTACTTTCTGTTTTTGTTGCCATAGCTTACAAACACCTTTCCACAAAATTGACAGGTACAATCATAATTTGCTTTCTTATTCAGCTTTTCTGAATTGGCATACCACCATTTCAAACGACACGCATCTGAACAGAACTTCTTTTTTCGATGCTTGGGTGTCATCACTAAAGCAGCACCACAACAAGGACACACTGCTGTTTTTCGCCTGCAATAAGAGGCGATTGTATTTACAGACACCCCAAGAATACCAGCAATTCTTTTGTAGCCGTTTCCTTGCTCTCGCAAAGTGTCAATTTGCTCCTTTTGACCCTGCGTCATTTCGGTTTCCTCCCGTATCTAAATTTTGTAGTGACCCAGAAAGGTTCACCATCATAAATACAGTCGAAAAAAGGGTCGAAAAATCGAACCCCCTCTTGAAAATTCAAATGAACGCAAAAAAATCCCTGCACCGGAGTTTTTCTCCGAATGCAGGGATTTCTTCTTGCCAAATAGGACAAATATAGTACTGAAATTTCTATTGACAAAACCGATACGAAGTGGTATAATAAAATTAACCTTAGAAGTTAATATGAGGTGATCCGTTGAAAGTAGAATACAAAAATAAAAGCATTGAAAAAGTGTGTACCAATGCTTCTTTCGCAATAAAAAAACATGGTTCAGATATGGCTGAAAAAATAAATCAAAGAATTGGAGAAATAATAGCAGCAGATTCAGTTGAACAAATGATTCAATATCAGATTGGTCGTTGTCATCAGCTTCACCAAAACAGAAAATCACAATATGCAGTTGATTTAGTGCATCCATATCGATTAATTTTTGAAAAAAAAGAAAATCAAATAAGTATCGTGAATATAATAGAAATAGTTGACTATCACTAATTATATTCGCATGAAAAGGAGGAGCTATTATGACAAAAAGTAGAAGTTATATAGCAACACCACCAGGTGCAACCATTAAGGAACAGCTGGAAAATCGAGGTATGAGTCAAAAAGAATTTGCTAAACGCATGAATATGTCAGAAAAACATATCAGCCATCTGATAAACGGCGATGTTCAATTAACCCCTGATGTTGCCAATAGATTGGAAATGGTTTTAGGATTGCCAGCAAAATTCTGGAATAATCTTGAATCAATATACAGAGACAAATTGGCTAAAATTGAAATTGAGAATTCTATGGATAGAGATAAAGAGGTAATTCGTTCTTTTCCTTATGCACAAATGGCTAAAAATAACTGGGTTATTGATACAAGGGACAAAACTGAAAGAGTTTTCTCGCTGAGAAAATTCTTTGAAGTGGTAGATCTTTCAAAAATGATAGAAAAAAACCTTGTCCCTCAAATAGCATGCAGACGTCAAGCAAGCACAGAAAAAGCAGACTATGCTTTACTTGCATGGGCTCAAAAAGCAAAAATGGAAGCCAGAAAGCAGCAAGTTTCACCTATCAATCTTAACAGACTAAATACATTGCTTCCTTCTATCCGTCTTATGACTACAAAATCGCCTGAAATCTTTTGCCACAGCCTTGTTGAAGAACTTTCTAAATGCGGTATTTCTATCATATTTCTACCGCATATAGGTGGTTCTTTTCTACACGGTGCAACATTTTATGATAAAAATAAAATTGTTGTTGGTTTAACCGTTCGTGGAAAAGATGCGGATAAATTTTGGTTCAGCCTTTTTCATGAATTTGGTCATATCTTGCTTGGGCATCTCAACCAATCTGGAACAACTGATGATGATGAAAAGGCAGCTGATGAATTCGCTAAAAACCATCTTATCAGAGAAAATGATTTCGAGTCTTTTGTAAGCAAAAATGATTTCTCAACTAACAGCATTATTGAATTTTCTAAGCAGATAGACATCGCACCCGGAATCGTTGTTGGTAGACTTCAAAAGGAGGGATACATTAACTTCAGTTGGCATAATGAATTGAAAGAAAGATATTCAATAATTTTATAAATACTGAAAATTCAAAAATGCCCTTGAACATGGCATAAGTTGCTCTTCTTCTATTAGAGACACCACGTTCAAGAGCGTTTTTTACTACCTATAAATGGCATTTAACCGCTGTTTTATCCGTTCAATTTCCCGTCAATACTGGCAACGTGCTGCAAGATTTGCTGGAGTGTGTCACTATCGTTAGTGCCTTTTTTCGTGTCCTCATTCGGCTTATCTGTGGTGGTTGCATTTTTTGCAAATCCATTCAACCCAGCAGCCTTGATGATCGCCGGATAATCCTGATACGCATAGTCCAGATCTACCTCGCCGACAATGCCGGAAACGCTGCCTTTCCAGCTGTACTGCCACAGCCCATAATTCCCGGCATAGGACGATTTGTTCACATCCACATGAGACAGGAACACGTCATACCGATTCTTTATATCGTCCCCGATACAGCTTTCCAGAGCCGACTTGAACGTATAAATTGCCGCATAATACCCGGCAGATTCCAACGCACTGCAAAATGCCTGACACAGAGCATCTGCATTTTGCAGACTTGCCTGTTCTTCGATGTCAAATGCGATTGGATACTCGAACTGCTTTCCAGCCAGAACAGACAGGCACACAGCAACCTCCTGCTCCGCTTCTGCGGCAGTTTTGGCGTAGCTGTACCAGTACGCACCGCAGGGGATTCCAAGTCGTTTGCACTCGCTGTAATTCCGTTCAAACTGCACATCGATCTGGCTGGATTCTTTCCCAAAACCAGCCCGTAAAATTGCAAAATCCACCAGCCCGGATGCTTTGACTTTTTCCCAGTTGATTACGCCCTGATGCTTGGAAACATCAATCCCTTTTGCCACAATTTCAGATGGTTGCGGCTGTGCTTTTGCAATGCCGAAATAGCGGTAGAAATCGCTTGTCACCGTGTTTGTGCCTTTGATTTCATCACCATACCATTTTGCCCCTGTTCGCACATCCAGATGCACCGAAGTATAAGCACCGGTGATATTGGCAATGCCGCTGAAACCCAAATCCTGAGCCTTACAGCACACCGTCTTTGCTGAAATTATGTTGCCGGACTTGTCGTAGCACACCACGTCCGCCGCCGTCCCTTTGGTATGCTGCCCAGTACTCGTACCGCCTACCGCTTTATCATGCTCAGGACAACGGTAACCGCTGTTGACGATGATCTTGCCGCAGTCCAATGCTGCATACAGCTGTTCCAGCTTGCTCACCAATTCATCCGAAATCAAAAAGTCGTGGCTTTTACCGCATTTACAACGGAATTCACGAGCGTTGAAGTGCTCAGTCAGTTGGGTGTTGTCCGTTGCTGAAAAACTCTTTACTGTCATATAAAACGACTCCCTTCTACAAAAAAAATACTTTTGAAAAAATCGAAAATTCGCTTGACTTTTCCACGAAAACGTGGTATAATGTAACTAAAGAAAGGGGGAAAGCAAATGCGGACAGGCGAATTAAAAAAGAAACTTCGCAAAGCCGGATGCTACAAAATCCGAGAGGGCGGAAACCACGAAATCTGGTACAGCCCCAAAACAGAAACAGCATTTTCTGTTGGGCGGCATGACGGACAGGAAATCGCAACCGGAACCGCAAACAAAATCCTGAAGGATGCGGGGCTGAAATAAGCCCCGACCCTACGGGGTTTTCAAAATGGCAAGAAAGCGAACCATTCGCTTTCCTTGTCAACTTTTCAAATCCGCATTTGTACCCCCATTCAAAAACAAAAAGGAGCTGGTAAAATGGCAAAATACGTTTACCCTGCAATCTTCACAAAAGAGAAAAACAACGCTTATTCAGTTGACTTTCCGGATGTAGAAAACTGTTATACGTGCGGAGATTCTTTGGTGGATGCAATGGAAATGGCATCTGATGTCTTGGCAATGATGCTGTGTTTCAGAGAAAAGGAAAAGAAACCAATTCCGGTCGCTACTCCGATCAAAGAAATTCAAACAAATGCAGACAGCTTTGCAACCTTGATTCTTTGTGATACGACCGATTATCCTCTTGTGGAGTGTGAGCCGAATGCAGAATAACATCAAGAGAATACGGGAACAGAACGGCATTACTCGAAAAGAGTTAGCCGCTCTTTCCGGCGTACACTATAAGAAAATTACGGACTACGAAAACAACTACATCAAATTTGAAAATATCACAATCGGGAATCTGAACCGTATTGCAACTGCCCTCGGTGTTACACTGGATGAACTATGTAGAGAAGATTCCGAAAATCAGTAAAACGACTACTATAGAAAAATGCGGTATGCCAAAAACGACATACCGCATTTTTCATTCTTTTTCTTCTTTCTCAGATTCTAAAGCCTTTCGGAGCAAGCGTTTGATTTCCGTCTGCAAGGCTTTTCCCTCTAAGGCATCCAGAATATCCTTATCGCTTTTTCGATTCAGCTTCAAACCAATGAAACGTGTATTTTGCTTATCATACTTTTCTTGGGGTGTCAAAAAACCACTCCTAAATTTTTTTCTTGCCAATTCGGGCAAAACGTGATATAATTGTTGTAGCACGAAAAAGCGGTGGCAAGTCCGCTCTTTCTGTGTTTCCGTTGCCGGCTGTTTTTCAGTCGGCTTTTTCTTTTAGCCCTGAAGCATCTGTTTCAGCTGTTCAATAATGGCTTGCTTTTCAGCCTCGGTTTTCGCATCCTCTAACTGCTTGATTAAAAGCATAATAAAGGATTTGAACTGCAAATCCGTCATTCCCATTTCCTCCATATGTGCCTCCTTTCCATATCCGCTTGCCCGGTATTCGTGGGTGGTTTCCCAATCCACTGTAATCATTATACCATAGGTTTAACCTATAGTCAAGGATTTTTTCTGGAAAGTGTGATATTTGTCGGAGTACACAAATTCGGTGCTGCTTTTTGTACGATAGCAATACCGTTTTCAATTGTCAAACAGCAGTACTACTCCTTGATTTCAGGTAATCCAGCCACGCTGGTCAGTACAGATAAAATGCCCGCCAGAAGTGCGGTACTGCCAACTACAAGCCAATTAACATCCTGCATGGTTGCTGCCACACCAACGGTCGCTATTGCTGTCTGAGCAATGGTTTTGATTGCTCGAATAACAGCAGCTTTCGTCCACTGTTTCCAATCTCTTTTCATACGGTTTCTCCTTTCTCGGTTGGCAGTGCCATGAATTCCTCGTGCAGATGTGTCATCACACCGTTGCCACCGAGTTCATGATACTGCCGGTACATATTTTCATAGTTTTCTTTTGCATAGATGGGTGCAAATCCGGCTTCAATGTACTTGTTATAGCAGTGTAACATCCGGTCACGCAGCAATGCCTGTACACCGTATTCCAAAGCTTTCTGATGGCTGTCCTGCTTTTTCATTCGAGATAAGATTGCTCGTGTGCCAATACCCAGAATGCCAGTTGCGGACAGAACAGAGATTGCAACCGTGATAATTCCTTGAATCACACTGCTTCCTCCGTTTCTTTCACATCATTCGTTTCTTTCTCTTCTTTCACATCATAATCACCAGAAAGCAAAACGAGCATCTCCGGTGTCAAGTCGCCGGATGCGAAAATTTGATACTGTCCATTTTCAAGCTGCACTGCTTGAATTTTTGCATTGCCCCAGTTACTTCGTTGGATTGCTTTTCCGACTTTCAGCTGCTCTACTGCCTCAATAATATTCATTGTATTTTCCCCCTTACAAAATTGTGATAGATTGAATCAGCGGGTGGCTGTTATTGCTCCGCCCTACCCACACCAAATAATAAGTACCTGCAGTTACGTCCTCGCATGGGGTCAATGTTGTGATGTAGTCCGTGCTGTACAGCCACTGCAAAGGCAGGTCAATATAACTTCCCTCTGTTTGTGCTTTTTCTAAAATATCTGACGCAGTTCCAGTATCTGACTGTACTAATCGCATGATGCCAGTTTCCGTACTATACGCATGAAAACGAATTGCAATTTGCGAAGCAGATGTAATCTTTAATGGTGTTGTAGAACAACTATAGCAACTGTAATCCCACCCGAAAACGTCCGTGCCATAGTTCAGTGCATAGTTGTTTTTTTCGCTACAGAATGCGGAATGCTCAGTTACGAAATCTGACAAGCCATAAACCATGTCATTATAGGACAGATAGATTCCTTCTTTGTGATTTGCATCATACACAATCGTTTTTTCGGTCGATGATCCACTGGGTATCAGTCCTACTTTCTGAACAAGCAAATTCAGCTTTTCATCTGCGGTTGCAATGATACCATGGGAAACCAAATGTCCTGCCAGCAGGTCACGCTGGTGGTTGATTGCTGCGATATACTGTGCAATTGTTGCCATTACTCCGTCACCTCCACAATATCAGCCAATGCAGTCTGAATATCTCCCAAAGACTGCTGAAGTGCATAGATCTGTGCAGGGAAAGTATCATGGATATTTGTAATGTCCGCGGGACTGATACTGTTCAGACTTATTATATTGGTATGAATGTGCTGTGCCGACCAGAGTGCCTTCCATTTTACATCTGTGATTTCATTTAAAGTAGCTATATTTTCGTGGGTATGCGATTTATCTTCCAGATGTGTGATGGAAAGTGTGTGCTCCTGCAAGGTATACGTCAGACTGTCGGACAATTCCTGCACTTTTTCATCCACATAAACCGTCTTTGCATATGGTGTAAGATCTACGGCTGCACCCTCTGTTAATGTCACTGTAGTTGTACCACTTTTATCTGTAATGGTGATTGTGATAACACTGCCATCCTTCACAACATTCGCAATCGGGGAAAAGCCGTCTTTACCAGCTACGCCAGCATCTCCCTTTTCACCTTTTTCTCCGGGAACGCCCTGCAGCCCTCTATCTCCGGGATCACCTTTTTCGCCCTTTGGACCTTGTTCTCCCTGCTGACCCGTTTCACCCTTTTCGCCTCGCTCGCCCTGCAATCCGGTGTCACCCTTTTCACCACGCTCACCAGTATCACCTTTTTCACCTTTCAAGGATAAAAGCCATTTTTCCTCGGAGTCTTCGTAGCCATGCTCCACTGCAATTGCGTATGCTGACTTTCCCTCCGCACCATCTTGACCGGGATTTCCTTTGGCTCCTGTATTGCCTTTATCACCTTTATCGCCTTTCAAGGAAGAGAGCCAGTCTGATTCAGAGCCTTGATAACCTTGTTCTACTGCGATTTGATATGCAGATTTACCGTCTGTCCCTTTTTCTCCGTTTGCACCATTATGAAGCGTTGCAGAAGTTTCACCATCGGCATCGACAATGGTAATTACAACACCCGACTTCATTTGTTCTGCCCTTACTTTTGGGGAAAATCCATCTTTTCCATTTTGAAGTCCAGCTGCCTTTTCGTCCAGTTTTTTCAAAAGCTGCGTATACAGATCCGGCGTCGGCGGAATTGGCGTATCCCCATCTGCAACAAACCCAGATGGTCGAATGTGAAGAGTTACTGGTACGGTTGTTGCACGCAGTGTAGTATCGCTTTCCTCATCGTAACCAAACAAACTCATCTTCACCGCACCGGGATGCAGTTCGGCGGGCAGCAAGCAAGTCGTTCCCTCTGTGCCAAGCACCAAGTTGTATGTTTCTTCGCACTGCGTGAACTGTACCACCTTGTGCAGCGTTTTCCAAGCCCCATCGAACACGAACTTTACCAAAACAAATGCGATCTGGTCAGAAGCAATGATCTCTCGCTCCAACACTTCGATTTTTTGCTGTTTCACTAAGAATTTCATCATCCGTTTTTCACCTCGTTCCACACATCATTTTCAGAATCATATTCCAAATAACCGTCTGTACACTGGATTTTTTGCAGATAGTCATTGTAAAAATGCTTTCCGGAGGACATCCAGTTGCTTGGCTTGGTGATGGCGTTCCACTGAGCGATCGTTCCTTCATATGTGATGGCTGTTAGACTTTCACAGTATGTCAGCATATTTTGTCCGAACGTCTTGCAATTTGCTGAAATCGTAAGATTGGACAATGCTGTACATCTTGTAAACGCAAAAGAGCCAATGGAATCACACACAACACGGGCAGTCTTCAGCTTTGCACAGCCGCTAAAAACATACTTTCCCCACGTTTTCACGTTGGCAGGCACAGTGACTTCTGCAATGGCGGTGTGATAAAAGGCATATGACTGGATCGCAGTAACTGCCTGCGGAATGGTAACAGAAGTCAGACCAGCGGTATCATTGATTGCAGCATCTTCCTGTGCAAAAGCGGAATCACCAATGCTGGTCAGCGTAGCTGGAAGAGATACCGTTTCTGCATTGGCACAATGATAGAACAGGCGGTCACCCAGACCAGTAATGCCATTGCTGAGCACGATTTCCTTGATCTGATCGTTTTGATCAAACACAGAATCATGAGAGGTATAGTCATAGGTTGCACCCGTTCCACGCAGCAGCAGTTTGCCGTTGTCGTATAGAACATAGTAGATGTTTTCACCGCATTGTCCAGTTGCTAAGATTTCGCCTGCGGTCAAATCATCTACCTTGGTCTGCAGTTCCGAAACCTGACTGTTCATCGCATCCAGCCGCTTTTGCAGTTCGTCCAGTGTGGCATTTGTCTTTGCCATTTCGGCAAGCATCTCCGTCACTCTGCACTTGCCAAGGATGCACTTACAGTAACCGCATTTGCTCTCATCTGCACGGCAGTCTGTCAGATCGGAATCCAGAATACTTGTCGTTCCAGCACGCAGTCTTACAACTGCTAAAGTCAGATAAGTCATCACATTGTTGTTAGTGAAAGCAGGAATGGTTGGACTGGTGGCTGCTGTACCTGCCAGAACACGAATCCCACAGGTACGAGTGGAACGATCACAATAGATCCCGATTGCTACATAACGATTCAAAGATTCATCTACATAAGAAGAAAGGTCGATGGTATGCAGGGTATCACTGATAAAATAATGCCCATCGATCCACGCCTTGCCCGTGCCGAATGTAACGGACAAATTTTTAATTGTTGGTGCAAAGCACTGCCGGTAAGTATCCAGAATCCCGTTGCAAATCAAGCTGGACAAATATGCGGTGAAATCCTCTGCGGTATACACCCGGTCGAGGTTTTGTGCGTTAAAAAATCCATAGGAAAATGCCATAAATATCACTCCGTTTCTTTGAAAGTCGGTGTCAAACTTCTGCCGTTCTGGTCGAAACTCTCCACCATGCCGATCAGCTGGATTCTGGGTTGAATCAAGCCAAATCTTCTCTGTTCCACAGTCACATAATCTCCCACAAAGTAGTCTTTGTTGTACTGATACTGGATAGAAAAAGCAGCGATAGCAGATTCCGATGCCGTTTTCGGCTGTACCAGATGTTCTGCACCGCTGCTTTTCAAAATTTCCAGATATTCCGTATCGGTTACATCTTCTTCCTGTGCCGTGTTTCGCTCGTCTACATACACCTCATAGCGGTCAAGATAGGTCGGCTCTGCACTGGAACAGAAGGTCGTGCGTTTTCTGGCACTGCCCTCACCGCAGCCCAGCACATAGGCGAAGTTTTTCTGCACGGCATCGTCCGCTGCATAGGAAAAGGACAGCAGATTGTTGTACGCATCGGAGAATACGATGTGGGGATTTTCATCCTGTAACAAACTGCGGTCTGTTCCGGAAAACAGGTTGCATTTCAGTTTATTTCCATCCAGACGCACATTTGCCGAACCGCCGATGGTTTCACAAAGGCTGTACAGCCATTCTAAGATGTTATCATAGCTGACCTGCATGCGTGCGGTTTTCTGCCAGCAGTCACCGGAAACCGTTCCCATGGAAAAACCGGGCAAATTGCGGATTCCGGCAGAGATCGCATTGCGGGATAGCACCTTGCGGACGATGTCCTCATAGCTGCCGTTTGCGGTGATGGTGGGATAGATGATTCTTCGTTCCAGCAGGCTGGCAAGAAACCGTCCGGTGACAGTCAGATAATCGCCCTTTTCGGCATCGGTTTCCAATTGTAAAGATTCAATGATGCCAAAATGCTGTGCATCATCGCTCCTTGCCACAATTCTGCCACGCTGAAAGATGGATACATTCTGGGGACTGGCAGCGATATACACCTCAAAACAGCCGCATTGGTAAAATTCAATGTCCCATAAGAGTGAAGAATAGCTGTCGCAGATGGCTTCCAGTGACACAGAAATCTGATCTTTCAAAGCCATCAAGCTGTAAATTTCCAACTGCATTTCTCACACTCCCAGATAGGAATTGCGGTGCATCAAGGTCACACGCAGCTTTTTCACACCACGGACTGCCTCAACCCGAAAGATATTCGTGCCTTCCTTCAAGGTCAGCCAAGTCGAACCGGAAACCAGCCGGTTCAGGATATTGCTGTCTACGCCGTTTCTGGTCAAGGTGACGGTCTTGCTTCCGGTTTTCGTGGTAACCGTAATGACATCGCCGGTCAGAATATCACCTTTGATTTGCAGATACTCGCCATTTTCGTTGTAGATGGTCGGTGTCACTGCCACCACTTCCTGCGGAATGTCGCTGGGCAGTGCCTCGATTTTCAGCGTGAATCCAGTTTCATCGCCATCATTGGTGATAGAGAACAGATTGCTGTTGGAATACACACCCAAAGGAAACGGAGCATCGCTCTCCGGAAAGGGAAAGTGAAATGCTCCGATCACGCCGCTGTAGTAGGCGTAGAAGATATCCCGGCTGTACCAGTAAATATCCGGACAGAGAATGGAGATCTGCCCGCTGATCTGCTGCTCGAAATTTGACACCTCGCAGGTTTCTACATACCCCTCGGCATAGACATCGATGTTCGCCGTCTTGTACCAGATTTTGATGTATTGAGACGGTTTGACCACATGATACAGCTGATGCCGTCGTTTCTCAATGCCAATGCCACGCATGGCAAAGGAGATGACCACGTTTCGTTTTTCAATGAAAGCGTTGTTCAGGTAGCTGCCGTTCATGCCTGCGTAAGAAGAGGTAGAAATCGTTCCGGCAGGCGGATTCAGACCTTCGATTTTGGAGGTCATGTATTGATTGGCAGTGGTGGATAGGTTTATTTGTTCGCCAGATTGGTTTTCTAAAATCAGGGTATAAAACATGGGTAGCACCTCCTGTTAAGTATTTGACCAATCACAAAATATATGATATACTTGAGACAAGACAAAGGGGGTTAATATCTATGATCTTCTCTTATGAAAAAGAAAAGCTACCTGAGATTTACAAGAGAGATGGAAAGAAATGCTATCTTGATCCGATTAGAAAAAAATTGATTTTAATCACTCCAGAAGAAACAGTCCGTCAAAAATGGATCAGTTTTCTTAAGGACAAACTTTCAGTACCCGAACAGTTAATTTCTGTTGAGGATCATTTGTCACATTATGGTGTTAATTCAAGAAGACGGGCTGATATAATAATCAAGGGCAATGATGATTTAGGCAATCAATATCCATTATGCATAGTGGAATGCAAGGCTCCTGATGTTCCACTAACTGAAAGTACACAAAATCAAGTTTTTGATTATTGTGATGAAATTGGTGTAGACTATGCAATTATGAGCAATGGTTACACTACTGATTGCTATAAATACAACGAAAAAAGTAATCAATATATTAGACTATCTGAAATACCGACATATCGTGATATTCTTGGTGGAAAATATATAGAGTATGATTGGGGTGAATATCCTCAACGTATGCCATTTGAAGAGTTAAAAAGAAGAGTAGTAGCGGGAGAAATTGACGAGTTTATTAGTGACATGACTATTCCAGAAATCGCCTTACCTGCCTATAACCTTTTAGAGTGTTTTTTAGATTATCGTGTTAAGATGCCAACAGGCGATTACGGTATGTTCAAACTAATACAAGATTATGGCGTTCGAATTTTAAGTTATGGAAATCACTCAGGCGGCGTATTTTCAGGTCCATATCGTTCTTTTCTAATAGACGTAGATGGAAGTACGGAAATTGTTTCGTTGGCAATCACTACTTGTTACAAATCTACATCTCAAGATTATATTCGTACTGCATTATGTATTGCCATAGATAATGAAGAAAGTTCACATCATGCGTTACAATTAGTTTTAGATGAAAATCTTGAGGTAAATGATGAAATATGTGATTTTTATCATCATGGCAGAATTGCAATTGGAAATATCGGTAGTGGAAAAATTTCTGAATTAAGAACATTTGTAGAAAAGTATTGTCCAGAGATGATTGATGGAAAAAAATTTTATCTTGGTACGTTAATCAATGACAAATTATGGAGACTTGATGATCCAGAGGTGGGTCATGTAATTGCTAATCTTATTTCTTATGCACTTATTCGAGATAAGTATCGTAAGTATAAAAAAAGTTTGAAATGATCATACATTCAGTGCATTTCTCGTCAACCGATAAATCTCCAACCGTGACAGTGCTTTCGGCGATTGATTCGTCTGATTCACCGTTTTTCTATTGTCGGTATTGTAATAATTGTTCACCGTCCCACCAGAACTGTCGGGCAGCATTGCTCCGGAAATCCCATGCAAGCTGTAATTCAGATCAGAATCCATGGTCAACTGCATGGCTTTCGCCACACCGCCCACGGCTTTCTCCACATACTTCTTGCTTTTGTCGATGCCGTCTGCCAGTCCTTTCATAAAGTCCGGCATCCAGCTCTCGTAGTCCGTCAGCGGTCCTTTGTCCGGGACGGAGAAGTGCAGGAAATCCCGAATGGTATCGGCAACATTGGTGACGCAGTCCGCCAGCCAGCCGATGGCACTCTGAATGCCGTCAATGATTCCCTGAATGATATCCCGTCCCCAGTTCCAGGCATCCGAAGCCAGTCCCTTGATATATCCCACAGCGGCATCAAACCCATTCTGAATGGTGGATTTGATGCCGCTAATTTTATCAGAAACTGCAGAACGAATGTTGTCCCAGATGCTGGACACCGTAGAAGAAATGCTCTGCATCACGTTGGAAATCGTGCTCTTGATGCTGTTCCAGACGTTAGATACCACCGATTGGATGGCGTTCAGAACATTGGAAACCGCAGAAGAAATCTGATTCCAGATAGACGATACCACAGAAAAAATGGCATTCATCACACTGGAAATCGTGCCGGAGATGCCGTTCCAGATGGAAGAAACCACATTCCAGATTGCAGACAAAACTGATGAAATGAAACCTGATACCGCATTCCAGATGGTCGTTACCGTATCTTGAATGGTATCCAAAACCGTGGAGACCGTGGTAGAAATGGCATTCCAGATGGTTTCAAATGTCGTTCGGATACCTTCTAAAATCGGCGTTAAAAACGCCACGATTGCATTCCAAATGGCACTGATCTTCTCCGAGATCCAGTCCATCACTCTACCCACAATGATTTGAATGGCTTCAAAAATTGTCTGAAACAGATAGCCGAATGCTGTAATCAGCGGTTCTAAGGTGGTGTAAATGGCATTCCAAACGGTCGTAATCACGTTATAAATTGCCTGAAACACCGTAGAAACCACGTTGTAAATGGCATTGAAAATTGTGCTGAAAAAGTTGTAGATTCCTGTCCAAATGGCAGTGAAGAAATCCCGAATCGCTGTAAATACGGTCGTTGCCACCGTCTGAATGGCAGTGACAATGGTGGTGAAGGTATTGGAAATAGACGTCCAGGTGTTGACGAAAAAGTCCCGGATTCCAGTAACGATTCCCGTGAAAAAGGAAGCGATGCTGTTCCAGGTATTCACAAAAAATGTTTTGATGGAAGTCCAGACTTCGTTCCAGCTTGTTCCAAACCACCCCAACACCACATCTGCAATGCCTTTCAGGGTATTCATGATATTACGGAACGTGTTGACAACGAAATTCCAGATAGACGTAAAAATACCCTTGATGCCATTCCAGCACTGCTCCCAGTCACCAGTGAACAGACCGATCAGAACATCCAGCAGCCCCAGAAGAACGCCAGTAAACTCTGAAAAGATGTTGGAGATGTTTTGAAAAACACCTTCAAAAATAGGAGCCAGCAGATTGCACAGTCCATCCCATGCCGCTTTCAGCACATCGGTGAAACTCTCAAAGTCGAATCCCAGAGCATTTAGCCGGTCAGTGATGCCCTGTGTCAATCCAGTAAAGGTGCTTTTGATTTGCTCCCAGATGGCGATGATATTGCTTTTGAATTCGTCATTGGTTTTCCAGAGATGCACAAAGGCAGCCACCAAAGCGGCAACAGCTGCGATAATGGCGAGCAGCGGACCTAATGACACACCCAACGCTCCGGTAATGGCTCCGATGCCACTTTGCACAGCCGAGAAAAGGGCAGGCAGTTTGGACACTGCGGAAAAGACCGTCCCCACACTGGAAATGGTCTTTCCAAGCACCACCAGCATCGGTCCCAGAGTAGCAGCCACCAGTGCAATTTTCGCAATGGTTTCTTTTGTCTGTGGGTCTAATTGGTTCAGCTTGTCCACCAGTTCCTGAATGCGGGAAACAATGGAGCGAATAGTGGGCATCAGAATGTCAGAAAATGAAATCGCCAGTTCTTCCAGCTGGGACTTCAAGATAGTCACCTGCCCGGCAAGGTTATCCTGCATGACCGCTGCCATTTTTTCGGTCGTACCATTGTAACCGTCTACTGTATCCGAACAGGTGTCAATGGCATTGGACAGTTTTTCAAAATCCGCTGGAGAACCGTTGATGATCGCCAGCATACCGGACATGGCCTCTTTGCCAAACAGTGAGGCAGCAGCCTGTGCCTGTTCTGCTTCGGAAAGTCCGCCCAATTTCTGACGGAGTTGTTCCATAAGTTCTCGTAAAGAGTACATCTTGCCGGAACTATCCGTCAGAGAAATGCCGTACTGTTCCATGGCAGATGCTACCGTGCCTGTCGGCTTTGCCAGATTGGTAATGGCAGCACGCAGTGCTGTACCAGCCTGTGAGGATTTGATACCGGCGTTCGCCATCAGTCCGATGGCAATGGCAGAGTCTTCAGCAGAGTATCCCAAAGAACCCAGTACCGGAGCAGCATACTTGAAAGTTTCGCCCATCATGCTGACGTTGGTATTGGCATTGGAACTTGCAGCCGCCAGAATATCCGCAAAGTGTCCGCTGTCCGAAGCAGACAAACCGAAAGCGGTCAGAGCATCCGTGACAATGTCTGAAGTAGATGCCAAGTCTTCCCCGGAAGCGGCAGCAAGATTCATGATGCCTTCGATACCGCTGAGCATATCGTTGGTTTTCCAGCCTGCCATCGCCATGTAGTTCATAGCATCCGCAGCCTCACTTGCAGAGAACTTCGTTTTACTGCCCATTTCACGAGCCTTTTCCCGGAGAGCATCCATCTCTGAACCGGTCGCCCCCGAAACAGCTGCCACCTTTGACATGGCAGAATCGAAATCCGCACCAGTTTTCACGGCAATGGTTCCCAGAGCCGTGACACCAGCGGTGACGGGCAGCAGCTTTTGTCCCACACCGGAAATTTTGTCCCCGGCGGACTGCAGCGTTTCACCCAAAACGCCCATCTTTTCCAAGGCGGTGTGAGAATTGTTTGCTTCTGTGGTCAGACGTTTCAGTTCGTTTTCGGTTTCGATGATCTCACGCTGCAAAGCATCATACTGCTGCTGTGAAATTTCACCATTTGCAAGAGCGGTATTTGCCTGTTCTGCAGCAGTTTTCAGCACTTCCAGCTTTTCTTTGGTAGCTGTCACCGCATCGGCGAGGAGCTTATGCTTCTGCGAGAGCAGTTCCGTGTTGGAAGGATCGAGCTTCAGCAGCTTCTGTACATCCTTGAGCTGCGTCTGCGTGTTCCTGATATTTTTATTGACACCCTCCAGAGCCTTTGACAGTTTGGTTGTATCGCCGCCGATCTCAACGGTGATGCCCTTGATTCTATCAGCCATACAATCTCACCCCCTTATCAAAATTTATCGAAGTCACTCTGATCCGCTAACATATGATATTTGTATTCATCATTCTCCCGTTCGGTGAACATATCATTCACCAGACCAATGGTCAAAAAATCCAAATCGCCCATTGACAAACCAAGCTGAACGCACCGCAACAAAAACAGCGGTGTGGTCATCGGTCGGTCAATCGGGCGATGTTTTTTTTAGACTTGACCTGTGTTTCTACATTCAAGCCCCAGAGGTCAATCAGCTGTGGCAGGATTTCGTAAATGCTGAACGTGTTGAACTGTTCCAGCCATTCATCCGGAGAAGCCGGTTTTGCCATGATGTAGGCGATGTTCTCAAACACTTCAAGGCTTTCAATATCCAGTGCGGAGGATTCCTCTGTATTTTCTCCCACAGACTTTTGCAGTGCTGCAAAATCCTGATAAATATCTCTGCGAAATTTCAGACGATACAGTCTGGGGACTGCCGCACTTGCCTTAAACGGCACATCAATCCCATCAATGGTGATGTTCTTCTGAATTGCCATACTGCACCCTCCTTACGCTTTCACAGATGCTACGGATGCTTTACCACTCTGTACAGCGGCAGCCAGATTTGGCATATATACCGCCTTGTACCAATTCTCATAAACCTCGGCATCCGTTTTCTCACAGGTTTTAGTTTTTACCAAACCACTGTTCAACGCCGTTGCGGTCAAAGACAGCGTTTCTGTTTTAACTTCCTTTTCGTCCTCAATGGTGCTGGATTCTGTTGCCGGACGAGAGGCGGAACAGCAGAACAGACAGTGCCGAATTTTATTCTTATCGCCGCTGAATTCAAACAGCAGGGCAAACTGCGATACTTCTGCAGTATTGGTTTCCGTGAGAACGCCCTTTTCATCCAGTTTCTCACCGAGAATGTCTGTCGCAAACTCAAGCGGAACCAATGCGATTTCAAGATCTCCAGTGTAACCGGAGTTATTGTTGATCACATAGTACACACCATCGTCAGCGTAAAAATTGGATGCTTCACCTTCTGCATCGATAGACAGCGACACTGCACCGGGAATGCGAACTGGCTTTGCAAAAGTCGGTACACCTTCTTCATCATAAGAAGTGATTTTTGCATAGTGAACTTTGTTCAGACCGAACTTTACCTTGTTTTTCTCCATTGCCATATAGATCAAACCTCCATCTCATAGAGTACTTCATACAATTCTTCCGAATCAATGAATGTTTCTGTTTTTGTATAATAAATCTCGTGCTGGGCAAGCACTGACTCCACCTGTTCTTCCAATTCCGGTTGCTTTTTGTCTGTGTACAATTCAATGTCCAGTTGTTTGCAACTAAAATATGCCAAATTATCCGCTGAAAATGTATTTTCTCCGAGAGATAAAAACAGCAAAAAAGGCGGTGCAGGGCTTTCGCCCTCGGCAAAATGGTGGTAGGCGAAAGGCAGTCCCATTTCCTCCATCATTTCTGCGATTTGTTCGTAGGTCATGACAAAGCCCCCTCAATCAAATGCTCCAGCAACTGCACACCGTTTTCTTCCGCAGGAGCAATATGCGGTTTGCCGGATACCCGACCACCGCCACGCTTGGCATGGCCTTTCTCCAATAAATGTGCCAGTTGGTAACGATTCTTACTGTGGACAGTTATCTCCAAAGAGTGACTGTTTTCGCCAGTCTTTTTCGTTGCCCAGCTTTTTGCATATTTTCCGGTATCCTTCGGGGCATTGGCGGAGATCTCGTTTTTCACTTGCGTGGCGGTTTTCCGGACAGCCTTTTTCATGGCAGTATCCGCAAGGTCTGCATATTCCTGCAAGCCCTGCATAATTTCCGCTGCAAGATTGTCAATACTGGTCATTTTGTCCTGCCTTTCTGGCTTCTGCAGTAAGTTTCAGATAGTCCTTGTGCAAATAATCTGGTGTAACACTGGTGATGTTGTATGTAACATCCCGAAACAAGATTCGGTTGCCTGTTACAGACGGCATCCAGTGCTGACTTTGCCGAATGAGAAACTCCAGCTTCTGCGTTTCCTTGGTCACACCAGCGTCCGTATTTTCTACGGAAGATTTCAAGGTTGCCCTTGCCCAGCAGGAAAAAGCTTCGTCCCACACAGCGGTGTGATTTCCGATTTCATCGGTAACGACACGATTCTCCAGAAAGGTGATTCGCTGATTCAAAGTTCCGATTTCCATTACATCACACCCTCTCGCTGTGCAAACAGCATGGCACGAAGCGTTAACGTCAGCTTGGAAAAGTCTGCGGTATTGCGGTTTTCATAGAGATAAGAAACCGTGTAGAGCATTGCTGTCCGTACCACATCTTCGTTTTCTGAAAAGCGTTCCTCGTCCATTCTTCCCACATCCATTACCAGCTGTTTTGCAGTTGAAATAAGGGAGAGAAGCAATGTATCATCATCTTCAAAATCAATCCGCAGATACTGCTTGACTTCCTGTAAAGTTACCACCCACTCCAACCCCTTTCTCTGATTACGCTTTCATGCCAAGTGTCTTTACGGCTTCGGTCAGAATCAGTCTGCCATCGACACGCTGAGATGCGAGGAATCCAACCTGACCATTCATTGCAAATACCTCATTCAGTCGCTTAAAGGAACGTCCCTGACGGTCGCCGATCCAGTAATAGCTGAAATCGCCGAAAGCGAGGCACTTTGCACCTACCTTGATTTCCGGCACATAGCTGGAAGTGTAGTACGGACGATTGAGAATGGTATCCGGTACGCCAGCCTGTACAGACGGATTCCAGATGTAATTGCCAGTGCTGTCCTTCAGCTTACGAAGTGCCTTTACTGTGGAATCGTTCAGTACCCATACAGCTTTCTTCCGATACGGGCTTCTCAGAGAATAGAACAGTTCCAGAACATCATCGAAAGTGATATTTGCAGTGCTGGTTGTTGCCCCGCTTTCTGCACCGCCCGTTGCAGCGAAGATACCGGTCGGCTTGCCCTTGCCATCACCAATGAAGAATGCCTCTTCTTCCTTTGCACCGATTCTTCTTGCAAATTCCTTTGCAATATAGGACGGCAGGTCAAAAGCAGCATCATTCAGCAGTTCCTCAGAGATCTTAATTGCTGTGCCAACCTTGTACGCACCGAGGGAAGCCTGTCCAAAGGTATCGTCAGACAGCTTATATGCGTCCTCCTCATCCATCCAAGCAGCTTCGCCCTTAGAAGTAACGATGGGAATCTTTCGATCACCAGAGGAAGTTTTGATGACGGTTGCCAGCTGCCGGAAAATGTTTTCTTCGGTCAGGGCTTCCACCAGTTTTCGTTCAAATTCATCCGGCACAAGATAGCCACCCTCAGTATCTGTACCAACCTGCAGGTCGTTTCGGACATCGTAAAAATTGCGGTTGCGAATGCTGTTCCAGAAAGCAGTACGGTATTCGTCAGATGCAATCCCTGTCTTGGTATCGCCGTGAATGGAGGCGTTCGGCTTGTTCTGAATCGGCGTAGAAGTGGGCTTGTTCATCTCCGCTTCAATCTGAGCCTGTCGTTCCAGCCGCTGGATTTCCTTGCCGTATGCCACGATCTGCTGCTCCATGGCATCGTATGTCTTGCTGTCCTCTTCCGAAAGCAGACCGCTTTCATTTCGCTTGGAATCCAAAAAGTCACGGGCAGTATCCCATGCCTTGCTTCTTTTTTCTCTCAGTTCCTGAATTGTCATAGTATCAGTCCTCCTGTATTTTTAATATTTCAAAAGCTCCAGCCGCTTGTCCAATTGGTTGATCGGCGTGCCTTTGGATGCAGTTGCAGAAATCTTCTGCAGAAAAGAATCCAGCGTTTTGGATGGTGTGTACAGCATGGACGCTGTGCTTTCCTTCTTTTTTTCATCCGGATCTTCTTCAGGAGATTCCTCTGTTTCTTCATCTGGATCTGTTTTTTCGGGTTCTTCTTCTGGCACAAACGGATTCTTTTTAGAAAAGAGAATGCCGTCTACAAATCCCAGCTGTAATGCTTTTTCTGCATTCATCCACGTTTCTTCATCCATCAGCCTTGCAATCTTATTGCGGCTGAGATGCGATTTTTCTGCATAAGCATTGATAATGGATTCCTTGACTTCATCCAGAAGTGCGATTGCTTTCTCCATATCTGCCTTGTTGCCCATGGCACAGGTCATCGGATTGTGGCACATCAGCATTCCGGTCGGTGAAATCAAGGTTTCTTCTCCAGCCATCGCCACCACAGAAGCCGCAGAAGCGGCAATGCCGTCAATCTTAACCGTAACCTTGCCCGGATGGTTTCGGAGCATGGTATAGATCTGACTGGCAGCAAACACATCGCCGCCCGGCGAGTTGATAAAGACGGTCACATCACCGCTGTGTTTTTGCAGTTCCGAGCGGAACATGGCAGGGGTAACATCATCTTCAAACCATGTACTCTCCGCAATCGCACCGTACAAATACATCTCCGATGCACCGGTTTCTTCATTGCATACCCAGTTCCAAAAACGATTATTCTTCATGGGTCGTTTCCTCCTTTTCATTTTTCTTTGCAAATGCACCTGCATCAGCAAGCTTTGTAAATGAACCATTTACAAGATAGAGATTTCCGCCTTCTTCGGCAGGAATCATATTCATATCTTCCAGTTCACGAATATCGTTAGCAGACATCCAGCCATTTTGTCGTGCGGTAGCATATCCTTGCATTCTCGATGCGTAATCACCACGCAAGAGCCCCTCAACATTAAATTTGATGAAATACTTGCCTTTCTCTGAATCGGAAAGCAATGCCTTTTGTAGTCCCTGTTCCCAACGAACAATCCATGGGTCAAGACTGTACTTCACGAAATCCAATGACAGATGTTCCACGTTACTGAATGTTGCATGGTCTAAGTCACCGATCATATGGAGCGGCACTCGATACAGCCGTGCAATTTCCTCTACCTGAAACTTTCTGGTTTCCAGAAACTGTGCTTCATTATTGGGAATGGAAATAGGCGTGTATTTCATGCCCTCTTCTAAAATTGCGGTATGATGCGAGTTAGAACCGCCATAGGCACGCTGCCAGGCATCTCGTACCCGTTCCGGATTTTTAATGACACCCGGATGTTCCAATACACCGGATGGACTGGCACCGTTGGCGAAAAAGGTAGAACCATAGTCTTCACAGGCAAGAGAAATGCCGATTGCATTCTTTGCAAGAGCAATGGGAGAATATCCCACCAAGCCGTCATACCCAAGTCCGGGAATATGCAGCACATCTTCTGCCTGCAGGACAATATCGCCCTGCTGTTTCAGGTTTGGATTGGCTTCATCGTAGCGGCTGTAGATGTAGACCAGACGGTTTCGCTGGTCACGGTCTACTCTGACCTTATCCGGCATCAGCGGATACAATCCCAAAACATCACCTCTGCCGTTTCGGATGATCTGTGCATAGGCATTACCGTAAATCAGTAAGTGGGACATTAAGGTCTCCCTGAAAACAAATGATGTCATTTCTGGATTTGGCTGATCGTGGAGCAAAAAATAGAGCGGGTGCTGCGGCACTCGCTCTTTTCCGTTATTGGTGTATTGGTAAACATGCAGGGGCAGTTGTGCAATGGCTTCTGAAAGCACTCTCACGCAGGCATACACCACGGTATGCTGCATGGCGGTACGGTCATTGACTCGCTTACTACTGTTGGAACGTCCGAAGAAGTAACTGTAGCTGGGACTGTCGTAGCTGTTTCGAGGCTTATCTCTGGACTTGAAGAGCCCGCTGAAAATTCCCATGAAATCACGTCCTTTCTTGACTTTTCGTATATGTGTGTGGTATAATATGTGAAACTAAGTGTAGGGCAGCTGCCTTACAAATCGTAATTTGTACAGAATATTTTTGAAAAAGCTCTTGACAACAAAGCTCCTATATAGTATAATCTAATAAACTACTATATAGGAGCTTTTGTATGGAAATGAATGGAGGATTTCTTGTC
>ENA-OWPP01001194-OWPP01001194.1-human-gut-metagenome-genome-assembly--contig:-NODE-1194-length-24061-cov-3.513497_pt1 | contig 24061 bp, 27 predicted proteins | sample MGYA00248265_ERZ651848 | MGnify/ENA primary metagenome ERZ651848 (study PRJEB26924, sample SAMEA4378233) | human gut metagenome | biome: human gut; feature: human-associated habitat; material: faeces...
AATCGCTCGTGTTAATTCATCATACTGAGCGGATTTCTTGTCTACCTCTTCCCTCTGGGCCAGTGTATCAGCAAGTTGCTTCTCGATAAATTCAGAACGCTCTTCCATTGCTTTTACCGATTTAGAAAGTTCCTTGTTCTTTTCTAGCAATTGCTTGTTAAGGTCCTGTGTGGCTTTGTAATCTTCCGGGACGACTTTCTTGATAGTTTCCTTAACTTCTAGCTTGGAAGACTTAATTTTCTCGTTTTCAGCTCGTAGAAGCTCATTTGCTTGTTGGCTGAGTTTGAGTTTTCTCTTAACTTCCTGGAGCTCTCGCACTGTCGGAGTGTCACCGTCTTCGATGCGTTGGATCTGCTCCTCTTTTTCTTCTTCTGGAAGAGTTGCAATAAGGTAGAGTGCTGAAGTTCCTAAATCGTTCAACGTTGAACGATTTGAAAGTTGTTGAGCAATTGTCATCATCTTTCTGGCTTCGCTATGAGAAATCTTAATGTTATCTAACCATTTTCCAAACTGACCATGTGCTAAGTTATTTTCCTTCACATGGTTTAATCGTCTGCCGATTTCCCAAATGGATTGCCCAGCTATTTGCTTGTGGTGACTGATTTCTAGTTCTATCTGAGACAGATTGTTCGATAAACTAATTTCGTTCATTTCCTACTCCTCAAATTTCTCCCAAGACTCGTTGATTCGCAACTTCTTGTTAATACGAAGCTTCAAGTCATCACTACCTTTTCCGTCTTTGAAAAGTTGTGTGATAGCTGATGGACTAACACCCACAACAATGGCCAAGTCCGTCTGTGACCATCCACGTTTTTCAATTCGATCTTTTACAAGCTCGATCCACTTGCGATGTTGTTGGCTCATGTTTTTCCTCCTTTATTTTTTATATAGTTAAAGAGTTAGTAAATTATTTTTTAAAACACTTGACAATAGACAATCTATTGTTTAAAATGAAAGCATAATTAAAAACATTGATAAAACATTATATCTATCAACTTATTCGCTCGCCAAAGCTATTTATTTTTAGATAAGTTTTAACTTTGTTTTTTATTAACTCATTAACTTACAAGAACTATTCTAAACTATTGATTGTGTTTTGTCAACAACTTTACACACAAAAGTTTAAATATTTTTTGTCATGCCTTTAGAAAGGTTGATAAATCAATGTTTTCTTTATTTGAAAAAATTAAAGAACTTTGCCAAAAACGAGGAATTTCTATAAATTCTCTTGAAGAAACACTTGGATATAGTAGAAATACAATCTATAGCATGAAGAGTAAAAAGCCAAATGCTGAAAGATTGCAAGAAATTGCTGACTATTTCAACGTGTCCACCGACTACTTATTAGGACGCACAGAAAATCCTAATATTGCGAAAGATGGTGATGCTTCTGCACCATTAGACCTCAGAGATATTGCTGCACAATCTATGTTATTCGATGGTAAGCCACTTACTGAAGAAGACATCGATTTTATTACAGCGGTCTTGGAGGCACACTTAAAAAATAAATAGAGGTGCATTTATGACTGTAAGAGAGCTTTGCGCCCTTGAGGGTGTAAGTCTATGCTATTTTGACGGGAGCGAATGGCACAGCCCAGGCTTCTTCAATCCAGCATTAAAGGTTCTCGCTCTGGATATTAATTTATCGGAAAAAGACCAAAAGCAAGTGGCCCTACACGAATTGGGCCACAAAGACCACACTCCTGCTCAATATGAGTTAAATAGAGAGTTGTGCGAACTGCAAGCGGATAGAAGCATGATTCATCACTTGCTAGAAGAAGAGTTAAAGCTGATGGATGATGTCAGAGATTTTAATTATCTTCATTTCATGGAAAAGTACAGTCTAAAGACCATCGCAAATGAAACGATGGTCAAAGACGAATATAATTCACTAATTAGTTAAAAAGGAGAAAAAATAATGGCTATTTTTGGGAAGAAACACGATGAATCAGAAGAAATTAAACTCTTTGAATCTACTGAAAATGAGAAGACATTTTTCTTTGCTAATCAAAAAACTCTAGTAAGAATTGACGATCATTTTATTCGCATAGCTCGACAAAATACAATCAGCAATGCTTTATTGCAAGGGCTTGATGGAGAAAAATCTATACTACTATCAAAGATTACTGCTTATCAATTAAAAGAACCAGGTAAAACAGTAGGCTATCTTCAGTTGATTTTTCCTGGCAGTATTGAGCCTAAAGGTGGAGTGTTTGATGCAGTAAAAGATGAGAATACAATCACTTTCGACAAAGAGGATAAGGCTAAAATATTAGAAATCAAGAATGCTATTGAAAAAGCACTGATAAATAATTAAGACAAACAAAAAAACCCTGCACTTAACATTTGGGGCGTAGAGTACAGGGATACTGTTAAGGCGTAAAAATAGGCTTGAAAAAGCCCTTTTCACTATGCCTATTGTACCAATAAACGAGGGAAAAGGCAATGAAAATCAAATCTTACAAAAAGAAAAATGGAGATACAGCCTACGGATTTCGGATCTATGTAGGTAAGGAAAACGGAAAAGATAAGTACGTAAAGCGTCAAGGATTTCCAAGCAAAGCAAAGGCACGGGCAGCACTCCTACAACTTCAAGATGATTTGGAAAATGGGGAGCAAACAAAAAAAGATATAACAGTTGAAGAGGTAGCAAAGAAATGGCTCAAAGAGTACGCTGACACTGTTCAGGATAGCACTTACATCAAGACTCAAAGAAACATCAAAAATCATATCTATCCAATTTTTGGTAGTCAGAAAATATCTTCAATCACTCCTCTTCAATTACAGGAACAGGTCAATGAATGGTCCAGAAAATTAGTGTACGGGCGCAAGTTGAAAGGTCTGATGAATAACATTTTCAAGTATGCCATCCGTTATGGTTATGTTACAACCAATCCTGTTGATAGCGTGACCACACTTGTCAAAAAAGAGAGTGATTCTTCTAGTGATTTTTATGACAAAGATGAATTAAAAACATTCATGAAATTAGTGGATGACACGGATGATCTGAGGAAGAAAGTCATGTTCCGTATTCTTGCGTTCACAGGGGCCAGAAAAGGGGAGATTTTGGCTCTCAAATGGACGGACTGGACCAATAACACTCTGAGCATAAACAAAGCCATTACGAGAGGATTTGACGGGGAATCTGTCGGTCCTACAAAAAACAAAAGTAGCAACCGATTGATCAGCTTGGACGAAAAGACAAGTGAGCTACTCACAGAGTGGAGAGAAATGAATCCTACTACTACTTTTATCTTTGAGAATGAATTTGGAAAACCAATACCAGGAACACTACCACGGAAATGGCTACAACAAATTGTAAAAGATTCGGATGTGCGTCCGATTAGGATCCACGGATTCCGACATACACATGCCAGCCTATGCTTCGAAGCTGGAATGACACTCAAACAGGTCCAGTATAGACTTGGACACTCAGATTTAAAAACAACCATGAACATCTATACGCACATCACCAGAGAGGCTAAAGATGATATTGGCGAAAAGTTCGCAAACTATATTGATTTTTAAACAAATAACATAAAAAAGACCCTTTGGATAAAAAAGGGTCTGTTTTTGGGTCTGTTAGTTCCAAAAAGGTCCAAAAAAGAATAGAAAGTATAAAACAAAAAAACGTTGATTTTACAACGTTTTAGAAACTTTTAGAAAACTTTAGAAAGTATATATGGAGCCGGTGGGAGTCGAACCCACGTCCAAACACCTGCCAGCATATTTGTCTACAACCATAGGTTATGTCTTAGTTTAACAGCTACATGACACATAACTCAAGTCCTGTAGTTGCGAGTCTATCAATCTCTTATCTAACTCCTAGACCAAGCTAGATCGTATCTCGCTAAAATTAAGACCTGTCATCAAACACGAGCGATTCGAATCGGGTCACGCCTGCTGGTGTTTAGGCAGCTAAAGCGTAAGAATTATTATTTTTTGCAGTTATATTTAACTGGCGTTTTACATCCGCTAGATGAGTTGCAAAATATGCCTCATAATGCCTGTCGAATCCGTAACGACCCCAAAACGAATACAATTAGTATATCAAAATGTAGCTAAAAATGCAAAAGAAAAAAATTGAACAAGAAGGCTTCCACTGGGGAGCTCCTTGTTCAATTAACTGTTTTTATTGAAGATTCAACTTATACTTGCTGATATAGTGAATGGTGAAGTACATAGAAACTATTTTGATCACTTCATAGATGAGGCCTGGGATGAAGTTTGCTCCAAATTCATCAATATTTCCATAAACCAATGCATACCCGACAGCATATGAATCTCTAAATGGATTGACTGCTGTACCGATGATACTTAAAACAATGCACAAGAGAAAGAAAAACAGAATAGCCTTAAATCCTCGACGATTTTGAAACAGTTGGCCAAGTGCGATCGATACATAAAATAGGAAGATCCCTGAAGCTGTGGTAAAAATCCACCAAACGATAATCCAATAAGCAATAGAATGACTAAAAGCCTCAGCGATAATACTAAATACAGGAGAGAGGTCTTGTCCAATGACAGCGCCCATCACAATAATTGTGATAAAACCACTAAAAAATAGAAGGAATAGGCAGTAAAGACTCGCTACTAAAGCTCCCACAAATTTAGACAAAATGATCGCATGCGGGCTAGCTGGAAGGGTCCAGGTCAAGTAACCTTCACGTCCGTATAAGTTGGAATAGAAACGACGGATAATAATATAGTAGTTGCTAAGATAAAGACCGATGACTCCTCCAAAAATGAGAATCCCAAGAGTCCCCGTTATGATTTGCATACTATTGGTTTCCATATTCACAAAACCGTTTGTAGCACTTCCACCGATAACACCTGTAATCACTGACAAACCTAGTGCGATCAAAGTAATCAACAGATACCATTTCGCTGTTGATTTAAATTCATATTTTAATAATTTACCAAACATGGGGTCCTCCTAATAAACACGGAATTGATCACGGAAGATTTCATCGATTGATTTTCCGTGTTGATTGCGTAAAACAGTCGTATTTTCATGCAAGAGGATTCTTCCTTGGTTGATGAAAATGGCCTCATCCAAAACTTGCTCAATATCCGCAATCAAGTGAGTGGAAATCAAGACAGAAGAGTTTGGACGTCTATTTTGAATAATAGTCCGCAAAATATAATCACGCGCCGCTGGGTCAACCCCACCGATTGGTTCATCAAGAACATACAAGTCAGCTTCACGACTCATTACCAAAATCAATTGTACTTTTTCCTTGTTCCCTTTTGAAAGGCTGTTCAATTTTTGATTTGGATGCAAATGCAAATCGTTGAGCAATTGGTAAGCTCGTTGGACATTAAAATCTGAATAAAAATCTTGGAAATAGCTAATAGCATCACTAATTTTTATATTTTCATTCAGATAAGTCGTATCCGGCAAATAGGAAACAACTTTTTTAGAAGCTGGGGATGGTAATTGCCCATGAATATAGATATTTCCAAGGCTTGGTTGCAACAAACCATTAATCAATTTAATGATGGTTGTTTTCCCGCTACCATTGGGACCCAAAAGGCCAATAATACGGCCAGGTTGGATGTTCAAACTAACATCCATGAGAGCAACTTCATGCCCATAATTCTTTGTCACATGGTCCAAGTAGACCAAAGGATACTGATTCATGTAAATCTCCTTTATTTTCTATTTATGCTATTATACCTTGTCCCCTTGATGATTGCAACTTTATCTGAAAATTTGCTAAGAATTTGTAAATGCTTGTTCAAAAAAGGGGTACAAACAAATCAGAGGTTAGAGTTTCCCTAACCTCTGATTTATTTTGATGAATAGAATTTTTAACTAATTCCAAGTGCGATCCGTGCATAACGGCTCATCTTTTCAACCGTCCAAGCAGGATACCAGACCAACTTCACATCCACCGATGTCACTTCTTCTACTTCTGCTAAAACATCATGAATCTGATCTGTCAGAAGATCCGCTAATGGACATCCCATGGTCGTTAGCGTCATATCAATAACGGTCGCTCCAGTTTCACCATCAAAATGGATCTCGTAAACAAGACCTAAATTAACAATGTCAATCCCAAGCTCAGGATCGATTACCTCTTCCAAAGCATTTAAGATTTTATTTTTAATTTCTTCAATTTGCTCAGTTGTATATGCCATATGACACTTCCTTTTTTTGTTATGTTAATCTCGATAGAATTGCTTAGCTCGGGTTAAAAATGTCCCCCGGACATTCCTCGCTTCCGGATTTTTCGGCTCGGGTTAAAAAGGTCCCCCGGACCTTTTTAATCCTCTATAAAATCACGCAATGGTTTGCTTCTGCTTGGGTGGCGGAGTTTGCGGAGGGCTTTGGCTTCAATCTGACGGATCCGCTCACGGGTCACGTTAAAGACTTTGCCCACATCTTCCAAGGTCCGCATTTTTCCATCATCGAGACCGAAACGTAAACGAAGAACGTTTTCTTCACGGTCTGTCAGGGTATCGAGGACTTCATCTAATTGTTCACGTAGAACCACACGAGTGGTGTAGTCTACTGGATTTTCAATCACTTCATCTTCGATGAAATCTCCCAAATGGCTATCGTCTTCTTCCCCGATTGGCGTTTCCAAAGAAACAGGCTCTTGAGCAATCTTCAAGATTTCACGCACCTTATCAGGCGTCATATCCATGCGTTCAGCGATTTGTTCTGGTGTAGGATCTTGTCCCAATTCTTGCAAGAGATTGCGTTGCTCACGAACCAACTTGTTAATGGTTTCCACCATGTGGACAGGAATTCGAATAGTACGGGCTTGGTCTGCAATGGCACGAGTGATAGCCTGACGGATCCACCAAGTCGCATAGGTAGAGAATTTAAATCCCTTGGTATAGTCAAATTTATCAACGGCCTTCATCAAGCCCATATTTCCTTCTTGGATCAAATCAAGGAATTGCATCCCACGTCCAACATAACGTTTTGCAATGGAAACAACCAAACGAAGGTTGGCTTCTGCCAAACGTTGCTTAGCTTCCAAGTCTCCTTGTTCCACCAAGATGGCCAATTCTTGCTCCTCTTCATTGGTCAAAAGAGGAACAACCCCAATTTCTTTCAAGTACATCCGCACTGGGTCGTTGACCTTGGCAGAGTTGCTTCCAAGCAATTCCTCATCTGTCAACTCTGGTTCTTCTTCGTTGTTTAAGACACGGGCACTTGGATTTCCATCCTTATCTGTGATTGAAATTCCTGCATCCTGAATCCGTTGCAAAAGATCTTCAATACCGTCTGCATCCAGTGTGAAAGGAATAACCAACTTGTCATTAATTTCATCATCTGTTGCAGTTCCGCTTTGCTTGTGGCTGCGAATAAATTCTGCAATTTGAACGTCCAATGTTGTAATATCTTTTTGTTCTTTAGCCATTCCTACTCCATTCTTCTTTTTTGAGCGATCAAACGCTCGAGTTCCAATAAAGCTTTTTCTGCATCCCCTATTGAGGAAGCTTCCTTCACTTTATTTCCAATTTGTTGACTTTCTTTGCGAAGGAGCTCACGACTTCTTGTCGCTTCTACTTCTTCGAGTTCACCATCCGCTATCTCTTCTGGTAAATCTTCTTCTAACATGCGGTACCAGGCATGCTGGATCCCTTCAGGCTGCTCGGATAAATCCTGAGAGGTGACTTCTCCATTTTGACAGAGCAATTGATACAAGATCTGTAACTCCGGCGTGTCGAAGGCAAAATCAGGTCGCAAACGGTAATCATTGAGCACCATTGGAAAATCCTTCATCCTACTTAACAAATGATTTTCTGCCTTGATCAAGCGCGTCATCCCACGATTCGGCAAGAGCTCCACTGAAAAATGCGATGTTTTAGATCGTCCACCACTTTGAGCCTCCTGCCGTTGATGCAAGCGACTATTATTGACAATCTGCTCAATCTGCAAGTAATCAAAGTCCGGCAATAAATCGGCCAACTTATAAATATAGGTGTTTTGCGCTGTAATGGAGCGCGTCTGGGCGATCATCGGTGCCAGCTTTTCGACAAACTCAATTTGCGCTTGCAAGTTCTCAATATACTGGGGTTTCCAGTAGTGCATCAAGAATTCAACCTTACTGATTCGAGAATTCTTCAAGAGGGTAGCTAGATCTTCTGGGGACGTCTTTTGGAGGTATTCATCAGGGTCCATCTGATCTGGGATACGGACGATCTCTAACTCCAGATCCTGCAAGACATCCAAGGCCTTAGCTGTTGCTTCAAGCCCTGCCTTATCCCCATCATAGGTCAAGATGACCTTTTTGGTAAAATGAGACAGGTGCTGGACGTGCTCTGGCGTCAAGGCTGTCCCCATAGAGGCGACCGCATTTTCAATCCCAGCTCGATAAGCCGCAATGACATCCATAAAGCCTTCCATGATATACATTTCATGTTGCTTTTTGGCGCTCGTCTTGGCTTGATCCAAATGATAGAGTTCATAACTTTTATTAAATAGACGGGTACTGCGACTATTCTTGTACTTGGCTTGATGACTGACATCCTCCGTCAGTTTCCACAACCTACCAGAAAAGGCAATGACACGTCCACTATCATCCGTCAAGGGAAACATGATCCGATCCTGAAAGGCATCAAAAACCGTTCCAGCATCTGAGATTGTAAACAAACCCGAATCGGTAATCACTTTCTCAGAGAATTTCTCAGAGAGATTGCGATAGAGGTAATTTCCTTCTGCAGGTGCTAAACCCAATTGAAAATGTCGGATCACTTCATCGGTCAGACCACGTTCATGCAGATAGTGTCGCGCTTCTTCCCCCATCTTAGTCGTCATCAAAATCGCCTGATAAAACTTACTAGCTTCCTGATGAATCTCATAATGTTCTTGGTTTGGATTGACAGACGCTGGTTGAGCCGGCCTTGCCTGGTACTGAAGCGCAATGCCAGCCTTGTCTGCTACGATCTGGACCGCATCCATAAAGGCGACTCCACGGTAGTCCTCAATAAACTTAAAGACATCTCCAGAGCGACCACATCCGAAACAATGGTAAAACTGCTTGTCTTCAACGACATTAAAGGAAGGAGTCTTTTCGCCATGAAAAGGACAGAGGCCTAAAAAGTTACGGCCAGCCTTGGTCAAAGAAACAACTTCTCCAATGACTTCAACAATGTTTACACTGTTTTTAATTTCTGCAATCAGCTCTTTATCAACCATAAACAGTGCCTCCATTTTACCATAGACTATCACTTTATATTTTATACTAAAAGTTAGTAAAAGTAAATTTTTTCCTACCGATTTCACACATAAAAGAAAAGATTTTCAACCTCTATCACTAGTTTTAAAAAAATGATGCATATTTCTTGTCAGTCGAATATTTTTCCGTTATACTATCATAGTAAAAATTATTATGAAAGGACATATTTAGGATATGTTAAAAGATTTGAAAGCTTTTCTCCTTCGTGGGAATATTGTTGACCTTGCTGTAGCAGTCGTTATCGGAGCTGCATTTGGAGCTATCGTAACATCACTTGTTAACGATATCATCACTCCACTTATTTTGAAACCAGCTATGAAAGCTGCTGGTGTTGATAAGATTGCTAATTTGTCATGGAACGGTGTTGCATACGGTAGCTTCTTGAGCGCTGTGATCAACTTCCTTGTTGTTGGTACTGTTCTTTTCTTCGTAGTGAAAGCTGCTGAAAAAGCTCAAAACCTTGGTAAAAAAGAAGAAGCTGTCGAAGAAGAAGCTCCTGCTCCTACACAAGAAGAGTTGCTTACTGAAATCCGCGACTTGCTTGCAAACAAATAATCAGATAAAAAGATCCGATCTTCTAGCTAGAAGATCGGTTTTTTTGTCTTTAACGGATGAAAAAAACAAAAAACAGACCGAAGTCTGTTCTTGTATTCAATTAGAATTTTTTACGTTTACGAGCTGCTTCTGATTTACGTTTACGTTTTACAGAAGGTTTTTCATAGAATTCACGTTTGCGTGTTTCTTGAAGAGTACCAGCTTTAGTAACCGCACGTTTGAAACGACGAAGAGCATCGTCAAGAGATTCATTCTTACGTACTACTGTTTTTGACATATTTTTCACTCCCTTCAAGCCTAAAATCTTAATTATTTTATCATACTTTAAAGGTGCTGTCAAGATCTTTTAAAACTTTTCTAGCCTTCCTACACTTCATGCCCTTTCTTTTTTCCGACTTTTTCATTCTTCCTATTTTATGATACAATGGAAGCATAGAAAACCCTGAAGGAGATACCATGTCAGAAATTTATGATATTACGATTGTTGGGGGCGGACCAGTTGGTCTGTTTGCTGCTTTTTATGGCAATATGCGCCAAGTTAAAGTCAAACTGATTGATTCCTTACCTCAACTGGGAGGGCAACCAGCCATTCTATATCCAGAAAAAAGTATCCTCGATGTACCCGGATTTACCAATTTAACAGGTGAAGAATTGAGCAACCGCTTGATCGAGCAAGTCAAACGATTCGATACACCGATCTTCCTCAATGAAACTGTAGAGGATATTCAAAAAGAGGGTGACCTCTTCACGATCACTACTTCTCGCCAAGTGCATCAGTCTAAAGCAGTCATCATTGCCATGGGTGGCGGTGCCTTCAAGCCACGCGCTCTTGATATCGAGGGAGCTGAAGACTTTGATAACGTTCACTACCATGTATCAAACATCCAGCAATATGAAGGACAGCAGGTGACCGTCCTTGGTGGGGGGGACTCTGCTGTGGACTGGGCTCTTGCTTTTGACAAGATTGCTCCAACTACAATCGTTCACCGTCGGGACAACTTCCGTGCCTTGGAACATAGTGTAGAAGAACTCAAGCAATCTTCTGTCAGCATCAAAACACCATTTGTTCCTAGCCGCTTGATTGGCGAAAATGGTCATGCCACACACCTTGAAATCACAAAAGTAAAATCCAATGAAACTGAACTCCTCCCGATTGATCACTTATTTGTCAACTATGGCTTTAAATCTTCAATCGGAAACTTGAAAGAATGGGGTGTAGAATTGCAACGCCATAAAATCAAGGTCAACCAAAAACAAGAAACCAGCCTTCCTGGAATTTATGCCTGTGGAGACTGCTGCTTCTACGAAGGAAAGATTGATCTCATCGCTACAGGTCTGGGGGAAGCTCCAACAGCTGTAAACAATGCCATCAACTACATCTATCCAGATAAGAAAGTCCAACCAACCCACTCAACCAGTTTATAATAAAAAAGGCCTTTGGCCTTTTTTAAATTAAAGTCAATCTATTTTAAGTTAATCGATTCTGCAAAGAAGTAAAAATGAGTTCCTATTTTTAGTATGAATCAAGAAAAAATAAAAACTTTCCGCTGTGAGAAAAGTGCCTGAAACAATACGTTTCAGGCACTCGGGAGTTTTGAGACCTTAGGCTCAAAACTAAGTCATGGAACTTCTATGAAGTTCGCTGACGTCCGTACTCACCTAAGGAAAGTTTTTAAAAAGACTTTATCCTCATTATGAAAGGCCTTTGGCCTTTTTTATTTGTCTAAATCGTCTGCGATCTTATTGATCTTACGCAAGCGGTGATTGACACCGCTTTTTGAAATAGGTTGTTGCAAACTATCCGCAATCTGCTGGATGGAATAATCTGGATGGTTCATCCGGATATAGGCAACTTCTTGCAGGTCACTTGGTAAACTCCCTAGGCCTACCGTATCCACAATTTTACTGATATTATTAATGGTTTTCATGCTAGCTGTGACTGTTCGCTGAATGTTGGCCATCTCGGCATTATTGGCCCGGTTGAGGTCATTGCGCGTCTCTCTCATGACCTTGATAGACTCAAATTCCTGCATGGCTTGCATGGCCTCTACTACAATGAGAAAATCAATAATATCTTCCGCTCGTTGCAGATAGGTTACCACTCCTTTTTTCCGCTCGATGGTTTTCGCATCTAGTAAAAATCCTTGCATAAGAAGGGCAATTCCCTCCGCGTGGTCTGTATAAACAGAATGAATTTCCAACTGGTACTTTCCTTTTTCAGGATCCTTGATGGAACCACTCGACAGAAAGGCCCCCCGAAGATAAGCACGACTGGCTACTTCATCTTCTAAAACACTGGCATCAATGCCTGTCTCAATCCCAAAAAAGGCATCTGCCAAGTGTAAGTCAGCAAGAATCTCTTCCACCTTTTCATCCAAGAATACTGTGTAGACACGATTTTTTTTCAAATTGGTTTTTTGGTGGTGGCGAATATCCGATTTAGCCCCGTAGAAATGATGCAACAATTCATAGATATGGCGGGCAATCTTGGCATTTTCTGTTGTTACCGAGAGCGTCAAGCCCCCCATTGAAATCCCAAGACTTCCAGACATCTTGATAATGGCAGCCAATTCACTCTTTTCAAATCGCTTGAGAGACAATAATTCTTCTTTGACACGAACCGTAAAACTCATTTTCTCACCTGCACGATCTGCATCAGTTCTTCGACTACTTTTTCGCCATCATGAAAAGCTCCTCCATTGACCAACTTCAAGAAATCAGAAGAAATCACTTGGGGAACTTGCGAGTGCAAACCCTTGAAATCGTGCTCTACCTGTACCAAGTATTCATCAAATTTGTTACTGTTCATGTAAGCTGCGGGCACCTGATTGATATTGACAAGGACGGTATCGATAAACTTCTCTCCCAAATGTTTATGTAGAACGGCAACGTGGTCACTGTCTGTGAAATGCTCGGTTTCTCCTCTTTGGGTCATGATGTTACAAACATAGGCTACCTGAGCCTTAGTTTCAAGGATGGCTTTCCCAATCTCATCGATCATCAAATTAGGAAGGATCGAGGTGAAGAGCGAGCCAGGACCCAAGACAACCATATCACTTTCAAGAATAGCTTCCACCACTTTCTTACTAGCTTTTGGCCGCTCTTGATCGAATGTATTGGTCACATAGACATGATCAATCATGCCAGTGTAGTTAGCAATGTGGCTTTCTCCTACCACTTCTTTTCCATCTTGAAAGACTGCATGAAGGGTCAAAGGACTATCACTGGAAGGATAGATCTTGCCGGTCGTATGAAAGAACTTGGTTAACAACTGCATGGCATTATAGGTCGAGCCTTGCATCTCTGAAATCCCTGCAATGATCAAGTTTCCCAAAGGGTGTCCGGCCAAAGGGCCATCATCGTCAGCAAAGCGGTATTGAAAGACCTTCTCATAAAAACGAGGCATATCTGACATGGCAACCAGCACATTTCGAAGATCCCCAGGTGGTGTCAATTTTTGAATGTTCTTCCGCAATTCACCTGAACTCCCGCCATCATCTGCAACGGTTACAATGGCAGTGATATCGACCGGTTTCTTTCTCAGACTATCGAGAATAACAGAAATCCCTGTTCCTCCTCCAATAACGGTTACTTTAGGTTTTCTCATGAGCGATTCACCGTTTCTTTCCGTCTGTCCTTGTCTCTATGACTGCAATTGACCTGCCAATTTTTTTCTAAATCATGTGCTAAGCGCTCTGCAAAGGCTACTGAACGGTGTTGCCCACCGGTACATCCCATAGCAATGGTGAGAACGGATTTACCCTCACGTTTATAGGACGGTAAAATAGGAACAATCAAGTCATGAAGATGACTGTAAAACTCCTCTGATTCAGGGTGATCCATGACATAATCATAGACTGCTGGATCCTGACCGGTTAAATTCCGAAGTTCCAATTTATAGTAGGGATTTGGAAGAAAACGCACGTCAAAGACAAGGTCAGCATCGATCGGAAGGCCATATTTAAACCCAAATGACATGACCTCAACCCGAAAATCTGGCTGATTATCTTGACTGGCAAATTGTTCTGCGATCGTTTTTCTCAAATTACGAGGTGTCAACTCAGTCGTATCCACCACATTTTGACTGATATTTTTTAAAGGGGACAAGAGTTCGCGCTCTAGGGTAATCCCATCTAAGACACGGCCATCTGCCGCTAATGGATGGCTACGACGGGTTTCCTTGTATCGTGCTACCAACTCACTATCAGTGGCATCCAAGAATAAGACCTTGAAATCGAGGTCTTCTTGGTTGTCTAATTCATCCAAAATGGTGCGAATTTCATTGAAAAAAGAACGGCTCCGCATATCCACAACAACGGCTAATTTATTGTTATCGGGACTGTGGCGCATGAGCTCAATAAATTTCAGCAAGAGCGCCGGTGGCATATTATCGATGGTAAAGTAACCCAAATCCTCAAACGATTGGATGGCGACGGTCTTACCCGCACCGCTCATCCCTGTTACCATGACCAGTTGAATCTTACTTTCTGTCATTTTCTCCTCCCATAAATAAAACAGAGTGGCCTACAGTTTCCTGCTCTCCACTCTGTCTTTTTGTCTTTGAATGGTTATTAGGCTTTGATTTCCGCAATAACTTCAATTTCAACCTTCACATCACGTGGCAGGCGTGCTACTTCAACAGCAGATCGAGCTGGAAACTCTGTAGTAAAGACTGTTTTATAGACCTCATTAAAAGGTACAAAATCATTCATATCACTTAAGAAACAAGTAGTTTTCACCACGTGGTCAAAGGCTGTCCCAGCCTCTTCCAAAATAGCCCCAATGTTCTTTAAGACTTGCTCTGTTTGTTCTTGGATGGTTTCTCCAATGATTTCACCTGTTTCAGGTGACAAGGGAACTTGTCCACTTGCAAAGAGAAGATTCCCTACGATTTTCCCTTGAACATAAGGTCCAATTGCTGCAGGTGCTTTATCTGTATGAATTGTTTTTGCCATAGTATTCTCCAAGTCTATTTACTTCTGCTGGTTTTCTTTTGCTAATTTTTCCCTTTGTAAGCGCAATTTGCGCTTAGGATTTAGCGTATTAAAGAGTTCTTCTAGTTTTTCAGCATTCCAAACATCAGCTGCTGAAACAAAATTTCCATTTTCATCTCGAAAAGATATTGGTTTATCTCCCACTGAAAAAGCCTCATTTCTTATTTGGAATCCTTGATCCGCTCAGGATCACCCTTAATCTACAAACTCAAATTCAAATTTACCGATCCGGACGATATCGCCATCTTTTGCCCCACGTGCACGGAGAGCTTCATCAACACCCATGCCACGCAATTGACGAGCAAATTTCATGACTGCTTCATCCCGATCGAAATTCGTCATATTGAAGAGTTTTTCAAGTTTTTCACCTGACAAGACCCAAGCGGCATCGTCATCACGACTGATGTCAAAGGCTGGCTGGTCTTCATCAAAGCCATAGTAAACTTCTTCTTGGGCCATTTCGTCTTCTGAATACAAAAGAAATTCTGGTGTTTTGTCTAACAATTCTGCCGTTGCTTCTAACAAGTTGTCCAAACCTTGATGCGCCAAACTAGAGATCGGGAAGATCTGTGGCAGTTCATCAAACTCATCGTAATTGGCTGCCAATTTCTTCTTGAACTCTTTCAAGTTTTCTTGGCTCTCCGGCATATCCATCTTATTTGCCACGATAATCTGAGGACGTTCCATCAAGCGAAGATTATAGGTTTCAAGCTCTTTATTGATTTGAACATAATCTTCATAAGGGTCGCGTCCTTCACTGGCTGACATATCAATAACATGCAAGATAACACGGGTGCGCTCGATGTGACGAAGGAACTGGGTTCCGAGTCCGACACCTTGGCTAGCTCCTTCAATCAATCCAGGAAGGTCTGCGACTGCAAAGGATTCACCTGACGGTGTCCGAACCATGCCCAAGTTTGGCACGATGGTTGTAAAATGATAAGCTCCAATCTTTGGTTTGGCTGAAGTGATGACACTTAGAAGGGTCGATTTTCCAACAGAAGGGAAGCCTACCAAACCAACATCTGCCAAAACCTTCAGTTCTAACTCTAATTCACGTTCCTGACCAGGTTCTCCATTTTCAGAAATCTCTGGTGCTGGATTCTTTGGAGTGGCAAAACGAATATTTCCACGCCCTCCACGGCCACCGTGTGCAACGATGTACTCTTGTCCATTTTCAACCAAGTCGGTAATGACCTTGCCAGTCTCAGCATCTCGAACGGTCGTTCCTTGAGGGACTCGTACATAGAGATCTTCTGCTCCCCGTCCGTGCATCCCTTTGGTCATTCCTTTTTCCCCATTTTGGGCTTTGAAATGCCGATTATAACGGAAGTCCATCAAGGTGCGCAAGCCTTCGTCTACTACGAAGATGACATTGCCACCACGACCTCCATCACCACCCCAAGGTCCGCCATTAGGGACATATTTTTCACGGCGAAAGGCCACCATGCCATCGCCGCCATTTCCAGCCTTGACCTTAATCTTGGCTGTATCTAAAAACATACTCATAAATAGATGATTTCCTTTATTTCTGCGTGCGTCTTAATAAGAAAGAGCACCAATTGCGGTTGCAAAGATTGCACCAACTGTTACAATCAACATAATCACAATGACAACCATCGTGATCATTTCAAATGGTGTTTTTTTACGTTTTCCGTTATCTCCAAAAGCCACTTCTAATACCTCGATTACTATAAATTCATTAGTTCTATTTTACCACGAAATAGGGGATTTTTCAAATCGAGCCTACACAAAAAGACCAGACAGAAGTCTGATCTTTCATTGATCATTTTAAGAATCTTTTCTTACACGTAAAACACCAACCGATAGAACTGCTAGGAAGACACCCATGACAAGAACCACCGGTGTCATCTTTTCACCTGTACTTGGAAGAACTTTTTTCTTACCAGGTTTTGGAGATTCTTCTTCTTTGACAGAAGTTGATGATGAGCTTGATGAAGACGATGTGGTTGATGATTTTGGATCTGGATTCGGACTTGGTTTTGGATCCGGTTGCGGTTTTGGATCCGATTGTGGTTTAGATGGCTCTGGATTTGGTTTCGGTGGCGTTTGTTCTTTCTCACCTAATCCCTCTCCAGTTCCTGATTCCAATCTCAATTCACGGGTTAAACTACGCGGTGCTGGGAAATTGGTTGCCGTCCATTTTAATGTATTATGGACAATATCACCGACTTTAGTTCCAGGAGCTACTTTTGTAGAATATTCAATATACATTGGCCAATTGTAGTTATCACCAAATTCAATCGTAAAACCAGTGGTCTTACCATCTGCATTCTTATTGAAAACAGCTTTTTTAGTAAAGTTATCAAGAACTGGAAGATTTAAAATCTGCGCTTCGTTCTTGATGCCACCTGCTACAGGATTATACCGAACAGCACGCAAGCTACCTTCAACTAGAGTTAAACCATCTCCAAATTGGTCTTTAATGACCATTCCTCGCAGCATATCTTGACGAGCATTTAAGAGAATACGCCATTTGACAATGGTCGGATCAGACTTATCTTGGTAGCCGTATTTCATCTCGTATTCTCCAGCTTCCCCATCTGTCTTTTCATAATTCAATGAAAAATCCGTATTTCCAAGTTTAAATTTGATTGGAGATGTTTTTGTAACTACTTCTGAATCGACTTTTACATCAAAATGAAGAGCAACTCGTTTGTTGAGTGGATGAGATGCGAAATAATCATTAAAGGTAACGGTCACTGTTTTCTTACCTGTATCAACGACCGCTTTCCCCACAGTTTGACCATTTGATTGGCCTTCCTCAAGAACATTGAATTCCAATGCTGTGTAGAGGGTTAATTCTTTTGGTAAGCTAAGTGTTAAGGTATCACCAGCTTGAATGGCTGGCGAATCAGGGAAGGTTAAAGAAATGCTTGCTGACAATTTTTCATTTGTCAACACCTTGCTCCCATTCGTTAAAGGATTGCCATCTTTCGTTAGACGTGCTGTCTGTGTATAAGACGAAACTTCTGCGGCCTGAATTGTTTTAGTTAAACCAGCTGTGAATAGAATCGTTAGCACTAAGACAAGTGACCATACAATTTGACGGACCTGTTTCATAATTTCCTCCTCTGCTCGCCCATTTGCGAGCTATTTTTATAGATTTAAAGACCAATTTCTGCCTGGACAACTGCAGCAATGGTATCCACATAGTAGTCTACTTCTTCATGGGTTGGTGCTTCTGCCATCACACGAAGGAGGGGTTCGGTTCCACTTGGACGCACAAGGATACGACCATTGCCTGCCATTTCCGCTTCCATTTTTTCAATGATTTCACGAATAGCAGGCACTTCCATCGCCTTGTCTTTCATGCTATTTTCAACCCGGATATTGACAAGCTTTTGTGGGTAAATGGTTACTTCAGCAGCCAATTCAGATAATTTCTTGCCGGTTTCTTGCATGATTTTAGTCAATTGAACTCCTGTTAATTGACCATCACCAGTCGTGTTGTAATCCATGATGACTACGTGACCAGATTGCTCACCACCAAGGTTGTAACCAGACTTGCGCATCTCTTCGACCACATAACGGTCTCCAACAGCTGTGATTTCTTTTTGAATTCCCTTCGCATCTAATGCCTTGTGGAAGCCGAGATTGGACATGACGGTTGTGACGATCGTATTTTTTTCGAGCAAGCCTTTGCTTGAAAGATAAGAACCGATGATGTACATGATCTTATCCCCGTCAACGATCTCTCCATTTTCATCCACTGCAATCAAGCGATCGCTGTCTCCGTCAAAGGCTAGACCAATCGCTGCGCCTACTTCTTTGACTTTCTCTTGCAAATGCTCTGGGTGAGTAGAACCAACCCCATCATTGATGTTCAAACCATCTGGGTTTTCACCGATGACGGTCAATTGAGCTCCTAAATCTGCAAAGATTTGACGAGCACTGGTAGAGGCTGCACCATTTGCTGTATCTAAGACTACGTGCATGCCCTCGAGTTGAACGCCTGTCGATACAAGGAATTCTTGATACTTACGCAAGCCTTCTGGATATTCCATGACCGTTCCTAAACCTTGCGCACTTGGACGTGGAAGGGTATCTTCAGCAGCATCAAGCAAGGCTTCAATTTCAAGCTCGCGATCGTCATCCAATTTGAAACCATCGCCCCCAAAGAATTTAATTCCATTATCCAATGCCGGATTGTGACTAGCAGAGATCATCACTCCAGCGCTAGCTTTTTCTGTACGAACCAGATAGGCAACACCTGGCGTTGCAATCACACCCAACTTATAAACGCGAATCCCAACTGATAAGAGGCCAGCGATCAAAGCATGCTCCAGCATTTCACCAGAAATACGCGTATCACGTCCAACAAACACCAAAGGTGTTTCTTCTTCATGTTGGCTCAACACATAACCACCGAAACGCCCCAACTTAAAGGCCAATTCTGGCGTTAATTCTACATTTGCTTCTCCACGGACACCATCCGTTCCAAAATATTTACCCATTTTTGATTACCTTTTTACTTTCTAATTACTTGAACTGGAAGAGGTCGACGACGAACTGCTAGAGCTTGACGTAGACGAGCTACTCTTTGTGGCCACTTGAATCCGTGTTTCACTCGGATTAACCAAGCCTGGTAGAATATTTCCTTGAGCATCCACTGCATTTAAGGAAATGGTTCCGCTATAATTTCCACTGATGATCTCACTAGATGGGAAGACTGCTTGGACATGATCAATACGACTTAAGGTTTCTTGATCACTGGTCACTTCTACCTTGGTGGTTTCAAGAGAAATATCCGTTACCGTAATTCCATCCACAATTTGATTATCCGGGATCGTGGCTCTAACTGCAAACGATTTTTTCGCTTTCTTCCCGATTTTTACAGAAACTTTCTGAGGTTCTACGGTTGCTGTTAAACCAGCTGGAAGATCTTCTACAATCAACGGAACTTCGACGGTGCCTTCCTTGACCTTACGTAGATCCGCTACCACACGAAACTTCCGAGTTCCCGGTTGCATCTCACTTGCAAGAGCAACCCGGTTTGAACCTTTAAGAAAGACCGTTACCTCTGACGTCAACCCACTGACAAAGTATTTATTGTCATTATATTTAGCATCAATTGGAATATTGGTCAAGGTATTGGTATAGGTCTCTGAACTCACTTGTCTAGCACTACTATTATTTTGAAAATTAAAGGAAGATGCATTGATAAACAAGATAAAGGACAATAAGACGGAGGCAAAAACATAAAGAAATTCTTTTTTCGATCTCATTTTGTTACCCTCCCAAATAGACGCTCTTTCCAACTAATCGTTTTATTCTCTTCAGGAACCAAGAAGGCTCTCAATTCTGCCTCGAACTCTTCTAAGGTTAAATCATGTCGGAAGGTTCCATTATAGGTCACAGAGATCCCGCCCGTTTCTTCTGATACCACAAAGGTAAAGGCATCCGAAACTTCAGATAAACCAATAGCCGCGCGGTGACGCGTTCCGAACTCTTTTGAAATTCCAGTATTTTCGGTCAAGGGCAGGTAGGCACAAGAAACAGCGATTTTATCATTGCGGACAATGACGGCTCCATCATGCAAAGGAGTATTAGGAATGAAGATATTAATAAGCAATTCTCCTGAAATCTCTGCATCTAGAGGAATCCCTGTGGAGATATATTCCTGAAGGGTTCTGGCTCCTTGAATAGCTACCAAGGCACCAATCTTACGTGGGCTCATATAAGCTACTGCCTTAACATAGGCCTGCACCATCTTCTCTTCCTGACTGACTTCACTCGTCGTAAAGAATTCTGTCGCTCGACCCAGACGCTCTAAACCAATCCGAATCTCAGGAGAGAAAATCACAACCAGGGCGATAACCCCATAAGTAATCACTTGATTGATCAGCCATGAAATAGTCGTGAGCCCTAAGAAATTGGCTAAAAACTGCACCAAGAAAAAGATAATAACTCCACGAACCAAAATCATGATCTTGGTCCCCACAATAGCCTTGATCAAAAAATGCAACAACCAAGCTACCAGGGCAATATCGATGATATTGATAACAATACTCCACCAATTCGGGAACAAACTGGTCCAAAATTGTGGATTTGTAAACTGTTGAATATTCATATTCTCAAACCTACCACTTCTCTAAAAGACATCACCTTATTATAACATGTTTCAACAGATTTTTCTGTAACCTTCTGATGCTTTTTATGATAAAATATGATTTATGAAGATAAAAACAACCTTGGGCGTTCTAGCAGGTAAACTTTCCGGCTCTATTCTAGAAAAGATGGGGCGGGGATCAACCCTACCAGGTAAAGTAGCCCTTAAATTTGATAAAGATATTCTCAGTCAATTGGCAAAAAACTATGAGATTGTTGTGATTACAGGGACAAATGGAAAAACCCTGACCACTGCGCTAACAGTTGGTATTCTCCAAGAAGCTTTTGGACCGATTTTAACCAATCCAAGTGGGGCCAATATGATCTCTGGGATTACAACGACCTTCTTACGGGCTAAGCATTCGAAATCAAATCGACCGATTGCGGTACTTGAAATTGACGAGGCCAGCCTCTCTCGGATTTGTGATTATATTAAGCCCAGCCTTTTTGTGGTCACCAATATTTTCCGAGATCAGATGGACCGCTATGGAGAGATCTATACGACCTACCAAATGATTTTGGATGCCATTCACAAGGTCCCAACTGCGACGGTTCTGTTAAATGGAGATAGTCCGCTCTTTAATAGTCAGACCTTGTCCAATCCGATCCAATATTACGGATTTGATACAGACAAATCAGAGCCACAGCTAGCCCATTACAATACGGAAGGAATCCTCTGCCCGCATTGTCATAATATTCTCAAGTACAATCTCAATACCTATGCTAACCTTGGCGACTATATTTGTGAACATTGTAGATTCCACCGGCCACCTCTGACTTATGCCGTATCAGACCTCCTCTCTTTAACCCAGCGCTCTTCCAATTTCCGGATCCAAGGGCAAGACTACCACATCAATATTGGTGGTCTCTACAACATCTACAATGCCTTAGCAGCTGTCTCTGTTGCTGGATTCTTTGGAGTGCAACCTGAAGTCATTAAGCAAGGATTTGATCGCAGTCGCGCTGTCTTTGGTCGTCAGGAAACCTTTAAGATTGGGGATAAGGAATGTACCTTGGTCCTGATTAAAAATCCGGTTGGAGCTACTCAGGCCATTGAAATGATCAAACTAGCGCCGTATTCCTTCAGCTTGTCGGTTCTCCTCAATGCGAATTATGCAGATGGGATCGACACCAGCTGGATTTGGGATGCCGACTTTGAGCAAATCACCCAGATGGACATCCCAGAGATTAACGCCGGAGGAGTACGACACTCTGAGATCGCTCGGCGACTCCGGGTCACTGGCTATCCTGCAGAAAAGATCACAGAAATGGCTGAATTAAAAGAGGTCTTCCAACGCATCCAGCAACAAGAAACTCCTCACGCCTATATTTTAGCCACCTATACGGCCATGCTAGAGTTCCGTGAACTTCTAGCTCAAGAACACCTGATTGAAAAGGAGATGCACTAATGACTTATACTTCCCTAGAATCTTCTGATCAGGCACAGTATCCCTACAGCCTGCGCATTGCCCATCTCTATGGCAATTTAATGAATACCTATGGGGACAATGGAAATATCCTCATGCTCAAGTACGTTGCAGAGAAGCTTGGTGCTCATGTCACTGTGGATATCGTTTCTCTCAAAGACCGCTTTGATCCAGACCTCTACGATATCGCCTTTTTCGGTGGAGGACAAGACTACGAACAGACCATTGTATCAGAAGATCTACCAGATAAAAAAGAAGACCTCGAGCGCTTTATTGATGAAGATGGTGTGATCCTTGCTATCTGTGGTGGCTTTCAGCTTCTAGGCCAGTACTATATTGAAGCTTCTGGCAAACGCATTGAGGGCCTTGGTATTATGGGGCATTACACTCTCAACCAAGAAAACAACCGTTATATTGGCGATATCAAGATCCATAACGAAGAGTTCAATGAAACCTACTATGGTTTTGAGAATCACCAGGGTCGGACCTTCTTGTCGGAGGACGAAAAACCACTGGGCAAGGTCGTCTACGGAAATGGGAACAACAAGGAAGATGGGTGCGAAGGCGTTCATTACAAAAATGTCTTTGGGAGCTACTTCCACGGTCCTATCTTGTCCCGAAATGCCAATTTGGCCTATCGCTTGGTGACAACAGCTCTGAAGAAAAAATATGGACAAGACATCGTCTTAGCGACTTACAATGATATCTTAAGCCTTGAAAAAGCAGAAGAATACGCTGATGTGAAAAGCAAGGCTGAATTAGAAAAATAGGGAGACAAAATGAATAAACGAAAACTACAATATGTTGCACTACTGATTTCTGTACTACTCATTGCGATTATTTGCTTGGCCAATATGCAAACGGTGACTGTGAACTTTTTGCTGGTCCAATTTAAACTCCCTCTCATCATTTTGATTCTGGTTTGTGTCCTTCTCGGTTCGCTGGTGACTTTCTTAGTCAGCCTTCCAAAAAATTTCTCATTAAAACATGAATTAAAAGCCGCGAAAAAACAACTAGGACAAAAGATGTCAGGTGATAAAAAAGAAAAAATCGAACAAATCGAAAACAAAAGCACCGATTGATTTCCCATCATCGCTTCGGTTGTTTTCTGTAAAATAGTTTATCTAGATAAAAAAAGCACCAGCCGGTGCTTTTTTTATGTAGATCTAATGACTTTTTGATTGTAGCTGCTTAGCTACTAGTTGGGCTAGGAAGGAAAAGAGAATGACGCCAGCGCCAATCAGGAGAAAGGATTCTACTCGGACGCTTGGCAACCAAGTCATCAACCCTTTGGCGATGGGCATAAAGAGAACAGCCAAGGTATAAATTGTGCTCAATACTCTACCTAGATAATCATCTTCCACCTTTGTTTGTACTTGGGAAAAAACGTGGATGTCGAAAATGGTCACAAAAAATTCACAGACCAGATTTCCTGAAAAGGAAAGATAAGGTGGAAGGGGCAAGCCCATTATGAACACTCCTATCCCTGCCATAAGCAGTAAAAACAGGAGAATTCTCATACTTGATTTCATTTTATTGGCAACAAGTGCTCCTAGAATAGATCCAATAGCTCCCAGCGTTAAAATGGTCGCATAAGCTCCTTTAACCCCGTATAGACGATTCGAGAAGGGAAGTAAAAACTCAAAAGCCGCAAAAAAGAAATTGACGCTAGAAGCCACTAATAAGAGAAAGAAAATCTCTTTCTGATGCCAGATATAGTCTAACCCATCCTTGATATCAGAAAAAATATCTT
>ENA-OWPP01001210-OWPP01001210.1-human-gut-metagenome-genome-assembly--contig:-NODE-1210-length-23752-cov-2.859518_pt1 | contig 23752 bp, 20 predicted proteins | sample MGYA00248265_ERZ651848 | MGnify/ENA primary metagenome ERZ651848 (study PRJEB26924, sample SAMEA4378233) | human gut metagenome | biome: human gut; feature: human-associated habitat; material: faeces...
GGTCATTGTATATGAAAAATAAAAACAGGAGGAGCATCCATTGGTTGTGAGCTGTTCCTCCTGATAATAATTGATAGATCAATTACTAATTTAAACAACAAATGTATGAAAAAAAGTCTTAAGGGTAGGTCTTATCCGAGAGAGAAAGCAAAAAAAGTTTTGCGTATGATGAAAATCTCGGTTGTCTTAATGTTGTTTTGCCTGCAGATACAGGCGAATGTTTATTCCCAGCACACTCGTTTGAGTTTGAAACTGGAAAATGCCAGTATCAAACAACTGTTTACAGAGATCGAGAAAAAATCGGATGTGGCTTTTGTTTATAATGCCGGTGACGTGGATCATCTGGGAACGGTGAATGTGAATTTTACGAATGAAGAGATCGGAAAGATTCTGGATTTTTGTCTGAAAGGGAAAGGGGTGGAATATAGTTTTGTGGATAATCATATTGTCATTCACAAAAAAACGGTACAGCTACCCCAACAGACAGTACGGGTTGTCTCTGGTAAGATTTTGGATAAGAATACAGGAGAACCTTTACCCGGAGCTACAGTAAAAATCAAGGGGACGACAGTGGGAACTGCTGCCGATATCGACGGTAAATTTAAGTTGAGTGTAACCGACGGTACCTCCCTGTTGGAAGTGTCGTTTATCGGATATAAAAATGTAGAGATCGATGTGAGCAAACGGACGGAAATGGTGGTTATGCTGGAACCATTGATCGCGGAGATGAGCGAAGTCATTGTCACCGGTTTTCAAAGACGCGAAAAGGCGGTCATGGTCGGATCGGTGAGTACCGCTACTGCACGCGATCTCGAAACAGCTGGAGTGACTACCGTAGATAAAGCGTTGGCAGGAAAATTGGCCGGTGTTTATATCCGGAGTACCTCGGGACGTCCCGGCGAGACAGGTAAAATTCAAATCCGGGGGATCAATACGATGACCGGAAGTACCGAGCCTCTTTATGTATTGGACGGAATGCCTTTACAGACAGGTGAGGTTTCCGGTGGTATCAACAACTTACTGACTAACGGTATCGGGAATATTCCCCCTGAAAATATTAAAAGTATCTCCATCCTGAAAGATGCTACCGCTGCTTCTATTTATGGATCACGTGCTGCGAACGGAGTAGTGGTCATCGAAACCAAAATGGGAGAAGCCGGACAGGATTACATCTCTTATTCCGGAAAATTCGGAGTGACGATGGCTCCGAGAAATCAGTTCGATTTCATGAATACGACAGAGAAGATTCAGTTGGAACGCGAGCTTTACGATGACTTTCATCCCAGTTACGGTGGGCGGGTGATCCAGATCCTTAACCGCCGGGATAATGGTGCTATCTCGTCCGACGAAGCTGAACGCCAGATCGCCGAATTACAGAAAATCAATACCGATTGGATGGATGTGTTGTATCGGAATGCGATTTCACATTCTCATAATCTCACGCTGAGTGGAGGGAATACAAAAACACAGTATTTTACCTCTTTGAATTTTCAGAGTTCACAGGGGACTATGCAGGAGAATGATTTTAAATCCGGCGGATTGAATATGAAATTATCCCGTTATGTCTTGGATAATCTGTTGTTGAAATTCAATTTGTATTCTACCATCAAAAAAAATCAGGAAGGACAAGCCGGCATGGATGTTTTCCGTTATGCCGCTTTTGCCAATCCTTACGAACGTCCTTATAATGAAGACGGCAGTTACTCGTCCGATATGAGTTACCGCGATCTGACCAATGATGTAACCTATTATTCGGATTTGAATTATATGGATTTTAATATCCTCCGGGAACTGCGGGAGAATACACTGACCAACAATTATGCCGATATTCGGGGACAGTTCGGGGTAGAATGGACCTTATTCAAAAATTTTCGTTATAATGGTACAGTAGTGGCCAACTATACCTGGGTACATGACATTGATGAAGCACATCCCGGAACCTATCGTTCTTGGTCGCAGAACTGGTTGAATGCGGCTTCGGGGGTCGGTAAGATCTTACCCGAACACAACCTCGGTTTCCTGAAAGAATACGGGGCGTGTATTTGATTATACCGTGCGAAATTCTATCGAATACAACAACAAATTCGCCGGCAAACATTTTGTACAATTGTTCTTTGCCAACGAAATCGGAGGGCGTACCAACTACCAATACAATAGTTTTAATCCCATCTATCTGAGTGAATACCGTATTTCCGGTTATCCTAACTGGGATTTGGTGAGTCCGGATAGTTACAACAAACTGGATTTATCTAAATTCGGAGGTTCTACATTTGCAGAAGACCGGAGTGCTTCCTTTATCGGTTCGCTGGTTTATTCTTACGATGATCGTTACGTATTGAACGGTAATATCCGCTACGACGGTGTAGATATTCTGGGGTCCGATAATCAGTTTTCACCCTTATGGTCTGCCGGAATAAAATGGAATGCCCATAGCGAGGGCTTTTTGAAACCGTATGAAAATATCCTGAGCCGATTGGTGGTATCGTTCGGATATGGTTACCGGGGAAGTATCAACCGTTCGGTTTATCCATTCCATTCTTATCTGTTGGGTTCCAAGGTGTATGATGGAATTGTGGCTTCTTCCGAATTCCGGTATGGAAATCCTACGATCAAATGGGAACGCAAACAAGAGACCAATCTGGGTTTGGAATTGTCTTTGTTTAAAGGACGTATCAATATGGAAGGACGTTATTTCGACGAGAAAATTACCGATCTGCTGGATAATCTGAAACTGGCTCCTTCGGTGGGACGTGAAGAAGCTACGGTGAATGTAGGAAAAATGTCTAATCGCGGATTTGAATACAGCATGCGGTTAGAGGTAATCAAAAATAAAAATATCCTGTGGGAAATCGGTGGAAATATTACCAAAGTGAAAAATAACCTCGATCAGGTATATGAAAATAATATTCCTGGTATCGCCGAAGCCAATACGCGTAATGTTCAGGGATATCCGACGAATAGCTGGTTTGGATATAAATTTTCTCATGTGAATCCTGAAAACGGACATATGATGGTAAAAGCCCAACGTAAAGAAGCGGTAGTCGAAGGAACTTTCGTGACCAACAATTACACCGAAGAAGTGATCGATTTGGCTACTATTCCCCAGAAAGATTTACAGGAAAAATATGTGCCCTATTATGTGGGACAGAAAGATCCGAAATTATTCGGGGGTTTTAACACCCGTTTTGTTTATAAACAATTCGAGTTGTATGCTAATTTTGTATTTGCTGCCGGTAATAAAATCTTAGGTTTTCAGGATCGTAAAAACGGGCCTGACGGGGAAGTGGACGATATTACTGCCAGCCGTACCAATCGCGTGAGGGATGTACGCTACCGTTGGAGACAATATGGAGATATTACGGATATCCCGGTGTTCCAGAACTCTCTTTCGAACTATACCTATTATTTACTCGATAAAGATCTGGAAAAGGGAGATTATCTGAAATGCAACGAATTGGCATTGACCTGGCATGCTCCGCGTAAAATGTTACAGAAAATCTCTTTATCTACCTTGAAAGTTACTTTAGTGGCCGGTAATCTGTTTACGATTACTCCTTATAACGGGACAGATCCGGAAACCCAGACACCTTTCGGGTATCCGAATACCAGAAATTATACGTTGACATTAAATATTGGATTATAATGAATTGTACTATGAAAAAATATAAATTGATTGCCGTTTTCCTGCTGTTAGGATGCTTGTGCAGTTGTACCAAATTTTTGGATTTACCGGCCAAAAACGAACGTGCCGTACAATCACTCGACGATATCAAATCGGTATTGGCCGGTTATTTGTATGGGCAGGCTAACCCCCGTCAAACTTCGACCGTCGGTTTGTCTCCTTTGTTTACCTCCGAAATGGTAAAGATGTTCGAAGCCTATTCCGATAATATCGATGTGAACAAAGCTATGGTCGACTGCTATTTGGTTGACATGAACCAACATATGCAGGAAAAAGAGTATGCTAACCAGTTCTTGTGGAACAATTTCGATACCCCGAAGTCTGTCTGGATGAAATATTATGAAGTGATCGGATTGTTGAATGCTTTGGTCGATCAGATGAATGCGGTCACTTATGACGACCAGCAGGAGTGGAACCGGATTATGGGAGAACTGGTTACACACCGTGCCTATTATTATTTTAAACTGTTACAGTATTTTGCCCCTTACCGGAATGCAGAATTGGGTATCCCGGTTTATTTACATACGGGAGAACAAGTGGTTGGTGTAAAAATGCCCCGTAAAACACAGGCAGAAGTATACCGGACTATCCTGGCTGATTTGAATTATGCTTCAGAACTTTTAAAAACGACAGAGTCGAGAGAATCCTATAATTTGTTTTTCCGAAGTCTGAGGGTAAACCATATTTTAGCTCAGGTATATTGGTTCAAGGCTGAATCCGGAGCAAGAGAAACTTCCGATTATGAAAATGCGGCGAAATATGCAGCTCTGGCGACAGAGGGAGTCGAGACGCTGATACCGGTTACTACGGCAGGGCTTAATGCAGTGATGGCCAATAACGACGCCTCCTATCCGGGCTTATATATGTGTGGGACTACTTATGGCGCTACTGCCGGAATTTATGGATCCACCTGGTACTATATGGGCTACAATCCCAATAATGTCCCGGTAAATCCTGATTTTTACGCTCTTTTCACTCCGGAAGATATTCGATACGATGCTTATTTTATGGCTCCGGGAATTTTAGCCAATAGTTGGCCCGATGGGGGAGCTTACGGTTCCAAAAACGGAAATTGTGTACTGTTTAAACCTGAGGAAGCTTATCTGATCTTGGCAGAAGCGTTGTACCATACTCAGGGAGATGCTGTGGGTACTCTGAATAAATTTAAATCTTTCCGAAATGCCGGTACTGCAAACGGATTGAGCGGAGAAAGCTTATTACAGGAAATTTTGAACGAACGCCGGAAAGAATTTTTTGCCGATACCGATAAACGTTGGCTGGACCTGAAAAAATATGGCGGGACAATCAGTCGGCATTTAACTTTTTTTAAAAAGACTTACGATATAACGGTGGATACCGATGCCTATCAATACGCTTTACCGATTCCTTTGGACGAACTGCAACAGAATAATGCCATTTCACAAAATGAGGGATGGGTACAAATCGAGTTTTAACAGGCTTTTCTTATGGATATTAAAATTAAATATATGAAAAAAATAATATTTGTTTCTCTGATATTAGGTTCTTTCTTATGGGAAGGATGTGATGATAATTCGTTTGATTATCAGATGTATCAGCCTGGACTGAACGATATTGATTCGGTTTATTTTTCTACAGGGGCTCCGATGATGATTGCTGATGGACAGGCGACACTCGATTTTATTGTAGAAGCTTACCGGAAAGTAAAGATGGATAATGAAGAAGGGGTACGGGTAGATTCTATGGTGCCGGTGGATATTAAGACTTTGCCTGCCGGTAGTGTCAAAATCTTTAAAGGAACGGAAGAAGTCGGGGAGAAGTGGTCGACTACCGATGCGACTCCCGGAACAGTTACTTTTATCGCTAAAGTCGGAGAACGGGCTTCTTCGCCGAAGACGGTTGTTTTAAGGCCTAAGCCGGCTTTACCTCCATTGAAATATGTGGATGTCGTTTTTCATGTTTTCGAATTGAAGAAGAGTGATCCCAGTTATAATCCGTTGACTTATCAGGAGATGGATTATGAGTTGCTCGAACAGGCTTTGCAGAATATGAATGATGTATTCAATAATAAAGTCGGGAGAGGACCTAATGGTGCTTCTGCAAATATAGTTTTTCGTTTGGCTTCAAAAAACGGGAATGGTATGGAATTACAGAAACCGGGGTACAATCGGATCGATTATGATGAAAATAACATTAAACCTTCGAGTTGGGGATTCGATGTATCGAGTTTTATTGCTTATATTAACGAAAATGCAAACCGGATTTGGGATCCGGAGAAATATCTGAATATTGTGGTTATACCTTCCGGGGCTAATATGAGTATGGGGACCAAGACGCCGCAATGGCAAGTGGTTGCCGACGGTGAAGAACCGATAGCCGGAATTCCTAATGTGGTAGACGATTATACGATTCCTACCCGAGATTATGCAAACACTTGTATCGGTGTACCTCAGACTTTATTTCGTCCTGGTTCAGGTAAGAAAATCGAGTTGTATCCCTTCGTCGGTTCTTTTTACGGTATCCTCGGTACCAACCGGAAAGTAGGAAATACCGACTATTGTACCGATACACAGTTGTATGACGGTTCTGGGATATGGTCAGAATTGAAAAAGGTTAGCTGGAATGGAGATAAATTTTTGGCTAATAATGCTATGGACGATAACCGTTACCCTTCTTTGCGGAATAATTTTACATTGGATCAAATTACCCGTATGCGTCAGGTCATGGAAAAATGTCCGGGACGTAATAATGGTTTGGATCAATAAGGGAGGTATAAGGGAGAGATAAAGGAATGAAAAGGAAAATTTGTTATATTATCGCGATGTTGTTGGTAATGACATTCGCAGGAAATGCTCAAAAAACAGTATTTCAAAACCTGACATGGGAACAGGCAGCGGAGCTGGCACAGAAAGAGAATAAGATTATTTTGGTGGATGCCATGCGGAAACCTGCCACGGCAGAGGCTCGGAAACAAAAAGACAAGGAAGAAGCGGTATGGCAGAAGGTTGTTGCCAACCTGGAATTTTGTAAACAGCATGTGGTGGCCATCCGTATCGATATGGCTTCTGAGGCTGGGAAAGAGTTTGCTCCGAAATTGGTGATGAATATGTATCCGACCTATGGTTTTTTCATGCCGAACGGTGATATTTTGGGTACGGTCAGTCCGTTTCTGTTGGCTAAAAATCCGGAACTTTTCCTGGAAAGAGGGAAAAAGGCATGGGAGCAGGCCGAAGTGAAGAGAAACAACAAACGTTCCATTGTCTTTGAGGAAATCGGTCTGAAAGAAGCATTGGAAAAAGCCAAAAAAGAAAATAAACTGGTTTTCATCGACGCTTATACCGCCTGGTGCCAGCCTTGTGTCATGATGGGAAAGAATGTGTTTACCCTGGACAAAGTGGCCGATTTTTATAACCGGAATTTCATCAATCTGAAAATTGATTTCGGGAAAGAGAAAGAACTGGCGGAGAAATATGCGGTACGCGGTTATCCGGCTTTTCTGTTCCTGAACGGAAACGGCAAACTGGTTTATGCGGCAGGTGGTTATACGGAAGCCGACGCTTTCATCGGTTATGGGCAGGAGGCGTTGAAAAAAGCGGAAGGTATCGTCTTCTTCAAAGGGACCTGGCAACAGGCGTTGGAACAGGCCCGGAAAGAAAACAAACTGATTTTCATGGATTGTTATACCTCTTGGTGCGGACCGTGCAAGATGTTGGCCAAAGAGGTATTTACCGATCCGGAGGTGGCTGCTTTCTTTAATGAAAAGTTTGTGAATGTAAAGGTGGATATGGAGAAAGGTGAGGGGGTGGAACTGAAAAAACAGTATAAGGTATCGGCCTACCCGACCTTGAATTTCATCAACGGTAAAGGCGAGTTGCAGCATTGTGTTGTAGGCGGTATGCCGGCGGATGCTTTGATCGCCCAGGCTAAACTGGCTTTGGAAGGGAAAGGCCTGATTGCTTTACAGACGCTTTACGCACAGGGAAACCGGGAATCTCAGTTTATCGAAGATTACCTGACGGCTTTGGATATGGGTAACCAGGCGGCCGAGGCTGAAAAAGTAGCTTCGGAGTATTTGGGGAAGATGGAGCAGGCCCGGTTGAAAGAAAAAGCGAACTGGGATATGTTCAACAAATACATTAACGATGATTCGGATATTTTCCGGTATGTATACGACAATCAGAATGAGTTTGCCGGACTTTTCGGAGAGAAGGAAGTCAGGGCAAAAATCCGGAAAGTCTGGACGTTGGGGGCCAATCGCTATGTCACGGGAGAGGGAGAAGAGGTTGTGTATGACCGGAAAGGTTTTAAAAAATATGTGAAACGCCTGTCCAAAGCGGACGTGGATGGAAAAACGGATATCATTGAAAATGCCCGCATGACCAATGCTGAAAAATTGGGAGACTGGAAAATTTATATTGCCCTTGGCAGTGAGCAACTGAAGGGCGGAAGAGTGGGCGATCTCGTTTTGTATAACTGGGGATTGCGGATCAACCGGGGGTGTAAGGACTCTGCATTGAGGATGCAGGCAGCCCAATGGTTTGAAGATGCCGCTGCAAGATCGAAAGAAGGAGAGATGTCATTCAAGGTTTATTTTGAAAGGGTAGCCAATGATTTAAAACAAGATTATAAAGAAAAGAAGTAAACAAATTAAAGTAGAGTATGAAAAAGATTTTTAGTGCAGTGTTGGGCGGTTGTCTGTTGTTGGGTGCTTGTGCAGCCACTGAACAGAAGACAATAACTATTAAAGGAAAGGTGCAGTTCCCTGACAATAGCTTTAACATGGAGATTGTGGAACGGAACGGTTTTGACAAGACCATTATCGACTCCTGTAAAGTGAACGAAGACGGGACTTACCGGTTTACCATGAAAGTGGATCGTCCCGGTGTATATACGCTGGATTGCCAGAAATGGCAGTCCGTACAGTTCTGGGCAGAGGATGAGGATCTGGAGATCGATTTCCGTGGTATGGATACGGCCCGGATCAAGATCAAGAATTCGCCGTACGTATATATTAATGGCGGACCTAACAATGAAGTGATGAACCTGATGAACTGGGACAGCTATCGCAACTATCAGCTGATGATCGGGGTTTCGCAGGGAGTGTATCGGATTCAGGGATTGGATGACCAGGCCAAACAGGAGACTTCCATGAAATTTTATGATATGCTGGGCGAGGAATCCAGAGCCCGGATCAAATATATTGCTGAACATTATGCCGACCGGAACAGTGTGCTGGCGGTGTTGCCGATGTTGCGCGGAGATCAGCCAGAGCTGGTTGAAAAGGTGCTGGCCAGGCTGGAAGCCAAGAATCCGGATTATGCGCCGTTGAAAAAATATAAGACGGATATGGCCGAAGCGAAAGCTTTGCGTGAAAGTCTTGCCGAAGGGAAAGTGGCTCCCGAATTTTCATGCCCGACTCCGGATGGGAACAAGAACCTGGGACCTCAGGACTTTAAAGGAAAAATTCTGGTATTGGATTTCTGGGCATCCTGGTGTGGTCCTTGCCGGGCTGAAATTCCTCATTTGAAAGAAGCTTTCGAGGCCTACAACGGAAAAGGAGTTGAATTCCTGAGTGTTTCCATCGATAAGGACGGTGCTGCCTGGCGGAAAGCGATGAAAGAGGAGAATATGCCTTGGGCTCAGGTGCAGGCTCCTAAGGCCGGTAAGGATGTGATGAAATTGTATCAATTCTCTGGAATTCCCTATATTCTGGTCTTGGATCAGGAAGGCCGGATCGTCGGCAAAAACCTGCGCGGCAAAGCGTTGATGGATAAACTGGAAGAGATGGTGAGCGGTAAGAAGAAGGAAAGCGTGGCCATGCCGGCAATGGGAATGTAGAATAAGGATATAGGAGATGAATCGGATTTTTTCCGGCGTGAAGTCTTTCACCTGTAAAGAAAAGGCATTGAATGCGAAGATCGGGTTGACGACCAGGAGCGGAAAACAACGGAATCAATACATCAGCGTGATCGATTACGACCGTTTCCGGATTTGTTATTTCGTGACACATTCGGATTATGACGGGGATAATCAGTGGGTATATTCATTCGACGTTCACCCGAAAGGAGAAAAGAAATGTGAATTTGTCGTAGGCGTTTATCACGGTTTCGAAGCATTGCCCGAGGGCTTTAAAACAGGGATTACCCAGGAATTTAATGATATTATAACAGGTGTATCTAAAGAATTCAAATAAAATCAAGATTATTTTATGTAAGTTTGTTGCATCATGAAATATTGAATTATTTACATAAGTAAAAGGATATGATGAAAAAATTATTTTTATTGACCCTGTTGGTTGCAGGAGTGATGATGGGAGTAGAAGCCCAGAATCGGAGTATCGACTTTGAACAGACCAAGGAATGGAAAAAGGTCCTCAAAAAAGCTAAAAAGGAGAAGAAGCTGATTTTTGTGGACTGTTACACTTCCTGGTGCGGTCCTTGTCGGCAGATGGCGACAAGGGAGTTTGTGAAGCCGGAGGCCGGCACCTATTTCAACGAAAAATTCGTCTGTGTGAAGTATGATATGGAACGCGGTGAAGGCATACAGTTGAGAGAGCGGTTCAAAGTTACGGCTTATCCTACTTTTTTACTGTTGAAATCCAACGGGACGGAAATCGGACGTCTGGTCGGAGGAAACGAACTTCTTCCTTTTATTGAGAAAGTGGAATATCTGCTGAAGCCTGAGAATTCCCTTAGTCTGAAGAAAGAACGTTTTAAAGCCGGACAATTGAACAAAAAAGAAATGATGGAATATGTGGATGGTCTTTTCAACGCTTTGGATGTCGAATATTGTACGGTTGCCGATTCCTTGTTTAATCTGTTAAGCGATGAGGAACGGCTGGCGCCGGAATATTGGAATATTTTCACCTATCGCCTGATGTTTCCGAAAGGACGTTATTTCGACTATTTGGAAGCACATCAGGCTGATTTTGTTCGTTTCGTGGGAGAAGAGAAGGTGGATGGACTTCTTGCGCGATGCTATAAAACTGCTCTGGTTCCTTTCACGAACGCAACGATGTCTTCCAATAAATTCCAGGAGTTGGACGAGGTATTGGCTAGTTTGAAAGAATCCTCTTTCAAAGATAAACCCGTTATCGAACGAATGGCGGAGGTTGCCCAGGCCCGTTGCCAGAATGATGCCAAACGTCTGTTAAAGGTTCTGACACAGTTGATGGATGAACAGAACATGGATGTTTTCCGGCTGTGTATGCGGGCTCCTTTGCTGATAGACGCCACTTCTATGACCTCAAAGGAACGCAAGGCGTTTGTCCGCTTGGGTGACCGATATGCGGAAATGTGTCCGCCTGAATCGCAAGCACAAGTCCAAGAGATGTATAACCCTTTAAGAAACTATAGAAAATCATGAAAAAACAATCATTATTCTACAATATCATTTGTGTGTTGGCCCTGACGGCATGTTCGTCATCAACACGCTATGTTATCAGCGGAACAGTGCCGGAAGACCTGAACGGTAAATATATATATATGTTGCGGAATGGGAATTTCCGCTATGGAGAACGTAATACTAACTTAGATAGCGCATGGGTAGAGAATGGAAAATTCCGTTTTATCGGTAATGTGGAAGGAAACGCCGTGCGGTTTATCTCTACAAGTCAGCAAGCATTTACATTCATTTTAGAGCCGGGAGAGATTATGTTCGACATAACCGATGAAATGAGTTTGAAAGGTACTCCTTTGAATGACGAACTGACACAATATCGGAAAGCATTGAAAGGAGTTGAAGAAAAGTATCGGGAAATAAATGAGGCGGTTAAAGCCGATCCTGCGTTTGTGAAAACTGAACGTTTCAGGACAATGAATGAAGAAGCACGTCAGATGAAAAAAGGTATTTGTACTTCTGTTATTGTAAAACACAAGGACAATGCTTTGGGCGAATACGTGTTGAGAGAGTGGTTGATATCCTGTCAAAAACTGGAAGAATTTGATACAGCTTATGATTTATTGGAGCGTCGTCCAGTTGACTTCGGGCCGCTGAAAGGTGATATTATGCGTTGGGAGGAAGTTCGTAAAAGCATGCCGGGAATGATGTTTACCGATTTCACGATTACAGACGGCAATGTGGATGGTACACCTGTTTCATTATCCGATTATGTCGGAAAAGGTAAATATGTATTGGTGGATTTCTGGGCAAGCTGGTGTGGTTGGTGTCGGGCAGAATTTCCCGTATTGAAAGAGGTATATGCCAAATATAAAGATCAGAATTTCGAATTACTCGGTATAGCCGTAAACGACGACAGAGAAAAAACATTGAAGGCGATGAAAGAGGACGGTGTGACCTGGCCACAAATCCTCAATACGGGAAAAGTCGCTATGGAAGCTTATGGCATAGCAGGTATTCCGGAAATTATCCTTTTTGCTCCGGATGGCAAAATTCTTGCACGTGGTCTCCGTGGTGATGAATTGAAAGCCAAAGTGGTGGAAGTAATGGAATAATAAATTCGTAGAAGTTGCCATATTCTTCACCAATGTGTGGAAGGACGATACGTCAGCCTAGCAAAAGGCTTGCGACAAAATTTTGGAAGAGTTGAAGAGTCGGCCGATAGAGTAATATTTTATGTGATATTTGGTGTAAAAGCCTTTCGGTTCCTGCCATTGTGGGAATCGGGAGGCTTTTTTCCGCAAAGATATACCGGCAGATTTGTTTGCGGGCCTTAAATTTACTGTTATGAGTGAAATTTTACGACCTGAGTTTCCGTTAGGTTCAGTAACCTACCGGCATGTCCGAGACGGTATTTTTATCCGTCAGGACGATTATTATAGAAAATGTTTGTACACCGATTTGCTTTGGGTGGAGGCATCGGGCAGTTACAGCGATATCCATTTGCGCGACCGTTCGCGTATCGTCGTCGCCTTGCGCATCGGAGTGATGGGCCGTTACCTGCCTGCCAGCCATTTTGTGCGGATTCACCGGAGCTATGTGGTCAGTCTGTTCGATATCGACACGTTTGTCGGCAACATGTTGCGTATCGGCGACAAGTGGTTCCCGATAGGGCGTTTGTACCGCCCTGGAGTTCTTGCCCTGCTGAACATTCTGAACTATGTTTGCAGGTCTCCGGAAGACGGAGGGTGATGAATTGATTTATTTACTTTCCTGTGGATGATTTTGCCGGCATTTTTCAGGTTTTTTCCTAGTCTTTTTCTGGTGTATTTCAGGTGTTCTCCTGCATTATCGCCGATTTATCCCTGCATATACCTCCGTTACAACTCCCATTGGGAGCGGCGCTAAAAGGAAGGAGAAAAGAGGGAGTGATAGTATTATTGCCTGACAAGAGTAGAAGGATAGCCGTTGTATTATCCTGAAAAAAGTTTACTGTAAATCTAAGTAAACCTATGTCAGAATCCTTAAAAATCATTAAACGTAATCATTATCCAGTTCGGGTAAGATTGTCTGCAGTTCGAGATCGATTGATCAATGAACTTGATTACGCGGAAGTTCTAACGAAGTATGGGGTCAGTTCTTCAACTTTTGGGAATTGGTTAAAGAAATATAAACGTGTCATGTCGGAAGAAAGCTATAAACGCTTATCTTTATCGTTCCATGATCCCAAAACTTTATTATCTATGACAGACAAGGAACGTCAGGAGTTAGAACATTTACGCACAGAGGTGGAAAAACAGAGGGTACTGGTAGAAGCTTACGAGTTAATGCTTGAGTTGGCAAAAGGGCGTCTTCACTTTGATGTAAAAAAAAACTACGAGGAGATGCTGTCAGCGGGATTGTTGAACGACAAAAAGCCCGGTCGGGGAAAGCGATGACGGAATACCTGTGCACCTCTTTAGGCTACAGCAAGCAGGCTTATTACAAAAGTCTCCGTTCGTGTAATGACAAGGAAGAACGTGAGCGTTACGTTCTTTCCATCGTTGAAGAGCTCCGTCGCGATTTGCCCCGCCTTGGTGTGTATAAGCTTTGGAGGATGTTAAATGATAACGGTTTGCCGGTAGGCAGGGATTGGCTTTTTCGTTTGCTCCACCGTCACGACTTGCTAGTAAAGATGAAGAAGTACCGTGTCGTCACTACCGATTCGCGCGCTTGGCGCCACCAGTACCCGAACCTGGTGAAAGGTTACTGCGTGGAACGTGCGAACCAGGTATGGGTTAGCGACATCACTTACCTGGTAACGGGGAAAGGGGTTGTTTACCTTTCCTTGGTGACGGACGCTTACTCGAGACGGATCATGGGGTGGGAAGTCTATCCGACACTTGATTCCGCCGGTCCGGTAAAAGCCTTGTACCGCGCTTTGGAAACCGGGGGAGCTGTTTCTTTCAAGGACTTGATCCACCACTCGGACCGGAGTGGTCAATATTGTTCGGCATTATATACCGGGATATTGAAATTACATGGGATAAGAGTCAGTGTGCCCCAGGACGGGTCTCCCTATGACAACGCCATCGCCGAGAGGGTTAACGGCATTTTAAAGAGGGAATGGCTGAACGATATCCCCTTGAAGGATATCAATGACGCCAGGCGAAACATCGAAAGGGTCATTGATATATACAACAAGAAAAGACCACACCTGGCCGTTTGTTGTCAAGTGCCGGCGCAAGCCTATAAGGACAACAGGAAAAAATTTGCACGGGTGATATTTTGAAACGGAAGATTTTCCTTTCACGCGGGGAATTCCCCGCGTGAAAGGAAAACAAAGTAAACCATAGATAGGAATTATCATTTTTGATTGTAAACTTGTAGCAGGAAATTATCATAACAAGATAATGTATAATTTATTAAATGTTAAATTAAGTAAACATATTTCAAGAAACTACACGTTGAAATGTATCTTTTCATTCTATGAAGAATATAAAGGGGGTCGTGAAGAAAATCCGCAGTCTGTAAATTGAAATTGTTCTGTTCCCGGAGCGGGGATATTTTTGCTTCCGACATTTGATTTCGGCCGGAATCTTTAGTATTCACCTTTTAAATGCTCTGAATGATGGCAAAGACAGAAAATTTGTTGCAAGGCCGTTTAGGCAACTTGATTTTTTACCAAGTAAAAGGGGTGACCCGGATACGTTCGGTCCCACTGATGGTTCGTAATCCTGAAACGCCGGCACAACAGGCTGTCCGCAAGCGTCTGATAGTTTCCGTACAGTTTTACCGGCGTCTGAAAGATACCCCTTTGAAGGCTGTCTGGCAGGTTGCTGCCCGGGATACGCTGGTAAACGGCTATAACCTTTTCCTGAAACGGAATATCCATGCTTTCAATGACCGTACGCTTAGCACGCCTTCCGCTTTAAGCATGACCTGCGGCAACCTGCCCCGGATGAATGACTTGCGGATGACCGGACGGTCGGATCGGACGGTGACGCTGGCTTGGAACAATAGCTTAGAGGCTGATGGCCGGACGGCCGCAGATCGGTTGCAGGTAGTGGCTCTTTTCGACCAGCGGATGTACTCGCCGGTGTGGTTAAAAGGGGTACAGGCATGCCGGGGCGACCGAAAAGCGGTGATTGACCTGGAACAGGAGAATTTTCACCAGGCCCATCTGTATTGTTTTTTCCGTTCGCCCGATGGCGGGGCGTTTTCTGCTTCCGCCTATGTATGTGTTCCCGGAAACGGGGGACAGAAAGTACCAGAAGTCTAACGATAAAATTGTAATCATCATGAAAGGGATTTTAGAAACGGTGGCGAGCGTGGTGGAACGCCTTTCCCTCTCTTCGGCAGAAAAGAAACGTTTGAAACAGGAACTGGAAACCGCCTTGTTGGAGAATGAATGCCAGAGGGTGGAAATGCAGGCCCGTGTCGTCGGGGAGGAAGCCCGGGGTAACTGGTTACAGCGGTCGTGGCGTCCGGTGCTGATGCTTGCTTTTGCGGTGGTGATATTGGCGGGGATGTTTACCGACTTGCCGGTGTTGGCCGATACCTCCCGGTTCTGGGATTTGCTGGAAATCGGGTTGGGCGGATATATCGTCGGACGTTTCCGGATGAGAAAGTAAGTGAAGAACAGTTCATAAAGTTTATAAAGTTGTAAAGTTTATAAAGTTTTGGACCCCTGCGGGGCACTTGTTGACTGCTGTTTGCACAGCCGATGGATAAAAGCCTGTCCGAAGGACACCCTTGTACTTTGTAACCTGATGAACTTTAGAAACTTTACAAACCCTAAATTATTGATAATTATGGAAATCTTGAAACATCGTTTGGTGGATGGTGGCGTGCAGCATCTGGTTTGCCGGAAAAACAGCCGGAAGCTGTCAGGTTCCGATATGATTGTGGTACACTACACGGCCGGGACAAGTGTACGCACGGCAGCCGAGTTCCTGGCAAAAGAAGAAGTGAAAGCCTCGGCGCATTTGGTCATTGGCCGGCAGGGCGAATTGTTCCAGCTGGTGCCTTTCGATACGGAGGCCTGGCACGCCGGGCGGAGCTGTTATGGCGGGCGGGCGAATCTGAACCGTTATTCTATCGGCATCGAGTTGGACAATCTGGGGCGTTTACAGTTGCAGGAGGGACGTTTCGTGGCGGAGTGCGGCGTGGAAGTCGCTCCGGCGGATGTTTATGTCGACGATACGGGTGAATTGGCGACTTTCTGGCATCGTTATACAGAACGGCAGAAAAGGTTGCTCCGGGAAATATGCCGGTTACTGAAACAACATTATCCCATCCGTTACGTCGTAGGACATTCGGATATCACCGACCGGAAACAGGACCCCGGTCCTGAATTGCACGGATTTATGTGCAAGTGATTCATTATGTTAATTTTAAATTTAAAAATCATGGCAGAATTTAATTCTTATTTACTTGGAAAAGCGAGAAAATCAGTCGGTAACCTGACTATCGTTTATGCAAAAGGAAAAAATATCGTACGGGCGAAAGTGTTCGGGCGGAAAGACAATCCGACGCCGGAGGTATTGATGCAGCGGATGAGGGTAAGGCTCCTCGGTAGATTTGCCCGCCGTATCCTGCCGGTCATCCGTAAAGGCTTTGCAGGAGTGGGTAAGGGAACGGCTTACAACGCTTTTATGGCGGCCAATATGAAACAGGTGACGGTGGATGAGGACATGACCGGGAGCATTGATTTCGAAACTCTGCAATTGGCCTCAGGTTTACTGTATACGCCCCGGGTGGAAGTGACCTGTGAGGAGGATCCGGTGGTGTATCGTTTCGTCCAGACGGCGGAGGAGGCCGAAGAAGGGTTTGCCGCGTTGGACGATAAAGTGTACGGCGTATTGTTGGAAACGGCACTGCAACGGGTGCGTCTGGTGGCATTGAAAAACAGGGGTATCGCCGGGGAAACGGAAGTCCCTTTACCTGACGGATGGAATGCGGCCAAGGTTAATGTGTATTGCTTTGTCATGTCCGGGAATGAACGGATGGTTTCGGACAGTATCTTTCTGCCGGTTTCAACCCAAGCGTAAAGTATGGCGATCTGCTATTTTATTTTAGGAACGGGTATTACTCTGGGCCTGAATTCCTGGATAGGGAATTTTGCGGAAGATTTCTGGGCCGGAGTAGTGAGTATTCTCGGCGGTGTCGCCGGCAGTATGGCGGTTGCCTGGTTGAGGCATAAGTGGGAAAAGAGAAAACCGTGATTTTTCAGGCAACAGGGATCGATAACTCTGTCTGTATGACCGCTCAATCGCAACATTTGCGGTTGGGCGGTTGTTTTGTCAGTATAGTTTTCTTTGATTTTTTTATTGATAAAATCGGGGAATGGGTTATAATTGCTATATTTGTATAATATAAGATGCGGTTCGGCAAAATCAATCCAACCAGTTTGTTGTTTTTGCTCTCGCCTTTCACTATATTTGTCCATCATAGATGTTTTCGATATGGCGGAAGAACCGGAGAATTTCTTATACGGTATCAATACCAAGCAGGAAAAGGCATGGCAATATTTATATGCGGAGTATTATTCTCCGCTTTGTTGTTATGCTTTGAAAATTCTGAAAGACAGGGAATATGCTATGGATGTGGTGCAGGGGATCATTGTCCGGTTGTGGGAAGCGGATACTTATTTCGAAGATATGCCTTCTTTCCGCGGATACCTTTATCGGGCGGTATATCATAATTGTCTGAAAGTTTTACGTGACCGCAATATAAAAGAACTGTGTTTGACCCAATGCGGGCAGGAAGAGGAGAGCGCCGGAGATTTCGGGGCGGTGATCGAGGAAGAGGTCGTCCGTAAATTGCGGGGCGTGATTGCCCGGATGCCGGAGAAACGACGGGAGGTGATGCTGCTTTGTTTAGAAGAAAAAACGGTGGAAGAAATCGGTGAAATTCTGGGAATCAGTGTCAATACGGTCAAAAAACATAAAAAAGAAGCTTATCAGTATATCCGGAAAATTCTGTCACCCGACATTTTCATTTTATTCTGTCTTTTATTCCACCCCAAAGATTGACTTTTTAAATAAATTTATCCGATTTTCGAAAAAAATTCAGTTAATAAAGGTACCCGTTTTGTCTTTTTGTGGATTATTTATATAAATAATCGTTATATGAACAAAGATGACGAAATAAGGGAAGAACTTTCTGATTTATGGTGTAAAGAAATTACCGGACAATTGAAGGGAAGTGAGAAAATCCGTCTTCAAAACTTAATAGAAGAACGGGAATTTCCTTTTCCGGATCGCAAACGTTGGTTATCACGTTTACGTCAGAAAGAGGAGTTCGATTCTGCAATAGCGTATCGTAAATTCCTGCAATACAAAAACAGGAAAAGGTGGTGGAGGTTTGGGCGTATCGGTCTTACCGCAGCGGCAGCCGTTTTGTTGTTTGTGGGGATTGGACTGGTTTGGAGTCATCGGGAACAGCTACGGTCTGTCCCCCCGCTGACGGTAAAAAATGAAGTGGTGGAACCCGGCAGGAGCAAGGCGATGATTACGCTGGCAAACGGAGAGAAAATAGTTTTAGGAGATAAAAAACAGCAACTGATCGGAGAAGACGGAACGCTCCTGAATTTGGATTCTGCCATCGTGGAATATAAAGGAAAACAAAAGACACCAGCATTGGTATACAATACCATTGATATTCCGATAGGAGGGGAATATCAGTTGGTTTTAGCGGATGGAACTAAAGTTTGGCTCAATGCCGATTCAAAACTAAGGTTCCCGGTTAGTTTTACCGCAGAACGGCGGGAGGTTTATTTAGAAGGAGAGGCCTACTTTGAGGTGGCGAAAGATAGCGAACATCCTTTTATCGTACACATTTCCAGGGGAGCGATTGAGGTGTTGGGTACGGGGTTTAACGTTCGGGATTACCGGGAAGAACAAAAAACCGTTACAACATTGGTGCAGGGAAAGGTGGTGTACCGACCGGAGAGACAACCGGGTCGGGAAATCATGTTGGAACCTGGTTTTCAGATAAAGGATGAAGAAGGAGGAAGTCTTCAGCCCCGGAAAGTAGATGTTATTTTATATACCGGCTGGAAAGACGGAAAATATGTTTTTGAAAATGCAACACTGGAAGAAATCATGCAAGTATTGTCCAGGTGGTATGATATTGCCGTTTTTTATAAACGCGAAGAAGTCAAAAAATTACATTTTACAGGTGATCTGGAACGTTATAAGACAATCAACGATTTTCTGGAATTTATGGAAATCGGTGGAAATGTCCGGTTTAGCATAAAAGGCAAGACTGTTTTGATAGAATAAAAAATAAAGGAGCGGATGTCAGCGCCAACCTTCATCCGCATCCGAGCAGTTAATTTCAGTATTCACTAAAACTAAAACAAAGTTATGAAAAAAAACGAAGTGTATGGGCGTAGTGTACCCATTAATTTTAATCCTTTATTCCGGGTTATGAAATTATGCCTTTTGTTTACTGTGATGTTGAATCTTTCGGTAGTTGCTGCAACAAATGCACAATTGAAAAAGGTTTCCCTGATCATGGAGAACGCAGAGTTGCGTCAGGTATTTAAAAAAATAAAACAACAAACCGGTGTCCGTTTTTTTTATAATGAGGAGAAATTGAAAAATATCGGGAACCGCCGGATCGAAATTCATGATCTGGAATTAGAGAAGGCATTGGATGAGATATTGGAGGGGACGGAACTTACTTACACTTTCCTGCGGGATGTTGTGGTAATCAAAGACAGGGAAAACAGTCGGGAGGTGCTGGAAACTCTGATGCAACAGAAAAGGCTGATCCGGGGAATTGTCAAAGATGAAAAAGGAATTACCCTTCCCGGAGTTTCTGTTATAGTGAAAGGTACCCAGACAGGTGTTGCGACCGATATCAATGGTCGGTTTGAGATCAAAGTGGACGATGAGCCCAACCTGATTTTGCAATTTTCTTTTGTGGGCATGAAAACGAAGGAAATAAAAATCGGAAACAATCAGGAATTGAAAGTGGTCTTGGAAAGCGCTGCCGAAAGTCTCGATGAGGTGATTGTTACAGGTTACCAAACTATCTCGAAAGAACGGACTACCGGTTCGTTCGGAGTGATAACTCCCCGGAATATCGAGACAAAATTACAGTCGAATCTGAGTTCTGTCCTGGAAGGACAGGCCACTGGAGTTGTACTGGATAAAGACGGTAAAATAGAAATCCGTGGTGTGTCAACTTTCAATGCGGAAAACGAGCCTTTGGTGGTGTTGGACGGTTATCCTATCGAGGGGGGGCTCGAATCGATTAATCCTGAGAATATTGAGAATATTACAGTGCTGAAAGATGGGGTCGCTGCCTCTATCTATGGGTCCAGAGCTGCTAATGGTGTGATTGTAGTAACGACTACCCGTGGGGCTGCCGATCGTTTTAACGTATCTTATAAAGGAATTGTAAGTACGATTTTAAAGCCTCAATTATCTAAATTGAACCGGGCGTCGACTTCGGATTATATCGATGCGGAATTAGATTTGTATTACCAGAATCCGAACCGTCCCAGTACGCAATCCGTTAGCAATATGAGTAAAGTGACCTGGCTGATGATGCAGGCACGGGAAGGAAATATGACTGAGGCAGAAGCTTTGGCTGAAATCGATAAATTGCGGAATATAAACGGTTTGAAGCAGGCGGAGAAATACTTTTACCGCAATCAGCTCAGCCATCAGCATAATATAGCCATCAATGGCGGTACGGAGAAAAACCGGTTTAATGCAGCTGTCAATTATATGTATAATCGGGGAAATATGATTCATTCCGACAATTCCCGTCTGATTTTCGATTTGAAGAACGACTGGAAACCGTCCAAATACATTTCGTTGGGATTAATGGCTAATGTCGTATATACTAAAGATGAACATCCGGTAAGAGGTTGGAGCGATTTGTTGGGTTATACCAATACTTCGTTGATACAGCCTTATGATAATCTGGTCGATCCGGAGACGGGCAAACCGACGACGGTATTTTCGACCAGTACTTATAAAATTGCCAATTATGAGAAAATCGCTAATATGAAGGACTGGAGCTATAATCCGATTGAGGATGTGGGTAAGGAGACGACCGATACGGAAGATATTCAGACTCGTTTGGGAGGAACCTTAAAGATATATATTATCGATGGATTGAATATCGAGACCGGAGGGATTTGGACCAGAGGAAATAAAGTGGAGAAAACGACTTATGACCGGGATGCTTATCGTATCAGGATTCAATACAATGATGCAACCTCCAAGACAAACAACGCCAGTCATTATTTTCCGGACGGAGCAATGATCGATGAATGGCGTAACATCAATGAAAGCTGGACACTCCGGACTCAGATCAACTTTAACCGTTCGTTTCTGAATGACAGGCACCGGGTGACCTTCCTTGCCGGAAATGAAGTACGCAAAAGTACTTATAGTAATAATCAGTATGCGACCCGTTTGGGATATAATCCGACGGCAGGATCTTTCATCCCGGTAAATATAAAAGATTGGAATTCAGGTTTGAATAAGGCGGATATGTTGTTCGGCTCGACTACGGTTTATTCTTTAAAAAACGGGGCGTATAATTTGCGGGATAACCGTTTTGTTTCCTGGTATGGAAACGGTTCTTACGAATTCGACAGCCGTTATCTGGTTAGCGGAAGTGTACGGTTGGATTTGACCAATTTCTTCGGAACAGATTCGAAATACCGGTATAAACCGTTATGGTCGGTGGGAGCAACCTGGAAATTGGCTGAAGAGAAATTCTTCTCCGTCTCCTGGATCGATCGTTTAAATCTGCGGGCTTCTTACGGAATCAACGGAAATATTTCTTTAAGCGAAGGTCCGTACCTGATGCTTGCGGCAGGCTCTTATCAGGAAATGACCGGTGGAGTTTCTTATAGTATTGCTTCTCCTCCAAACAATCAATTGCGTTGGGAAAAGACAAAAACGACCAATATCGGTGCCGATATCGCTTTATTCGATAACCGTATAAATCTGACTTTCGATTATTATTTGAAGAACAGCTCCGATTTGTTGGCCAGAGATGCCATCGACCCGACGACCGGATTCAGCAGTCTGACAAAAAATGTCGGGGAAATGCAGAACAATGGTGTAGAATTTTCTGTTAATGCCGATATTATCAAAAAACAGGATTTCGTCTGGAATTCGGTTTTCAATTTCAGTTATAATAAAAATAAAGTTAAAACATATAATGTAACCCGGATGTATACCAGCCAATGGGCCAGTATGGCACCTATTTTAGCTGAAGGTTACCCTGCCGACGCTATGTTTGGATTTAAATATGCGGGTCTGAACGATAAAGGAGAAGCTTTGGGGTATTCGGCAAACGGAGAGAAAGACCGGCTCGCTAACTTGACTACCGATGACATTATATATTTGGGTACGGTACGTCCGAAATATGATTTGTCGTTTACCAATGCGTTCAAATATAAAAACATTCAGCTTTCTTTTATGTTTATCGCCAAATTAGGGCATCAATACCGTAAAGACGGTTTCTATGGTATGAATTATCAGAATCGTCATGTTGCCGACCGTTGGCAAAAGCCGGGAGATGAAGCTACCAAAAAATATCCCCAACTCCGGAGTGGAAGTACGGAACATTGGTATTTCCCTTATACCGATTTCCTGACCGGAAACGCCAGTTATATGAAATTGAGGGATGTGACGCTTGCCTATACCTTCCCTAAACATTGGTTGTCTTCTGTAGGAGTAAACAATGTTCGGGCTTACTTCCAGGCACGCAATATTTGGACTGTGACGGCTAAGGGGACGGATATAGACCCGGAAACTGCTCAGGTGAATATGACAGGAGCATATAATAATTTTACGGAACAGGGATTCACGTCATTGCCATTGCGTCCTGAATTTTATTTTGGTTTATCATTTTCATTCTAAATATATATACTTATGAAAGCGAAATTATTGACTATTTCTTTAATGGTGGGCTTGTTTATGGGGTGTCATGATTTTTTGGATGTCAAGCCTGTCGGAAAATTGATTCCTACGGAAGTAGAAGAGTTTGAGAATATACTCAATAATACGTATACGGTAGATTGGTACTATATGGACAATAATAAAGGTACGCTTCTCGCTTCTTTGGGAGATAACCTGCAAATCAGTGAGAATAGTGCCAATTATAATTATACCGCAACCCATCCGAACATTAACCGCTACGCTGCCTATACGTTTAAATTGCCTTACGGTAATCCTGAAAAACCCGATTATTTTTGGGAATGGGGTACTTATCGTGCCGTCGGTTTGTTGAACAATGTGATTGACGGGGTAAATGACGTAAAGAATGAAAAGACGGCGAAATTGGCTGAGGAATTGTCGGCACAGGCCCGGGCTGCCCGGGCGTGGTCTTATCTGACAATGGCCATGATTTACGGACCTGTTTATGATCCTGCCGGAGCTAACGATACAAAAACGATTCCTTATCGTACCGCAGCTTCTCCTACAGAAGCTAATCCGGCATTATCCACAACGGCCGAGGTGTTCGGGCTGGCCAAAGCGGATATCGATTTCGCTCTGAAGAGTGTTCCCGATAATGTAAACCATCCTGCCCGTATGAATCGATGTGCAGTACAGACTTTGATGGCTTATTATTACATGTTTGCACGTGATTTCGGAAAAATGCTGGAATATGCAGATATGGCTCCCCTGGCTTATCTGCACCTCGCATTGGATGGAAATAGAACTCAAACTCATATCAGGCATCTTCTGATAGATGAAATGCAGGACTATTCTCCCATACAATACAAGGTGA
>ENA-OWPP01001213-OWPP01001213.1-human-gut-metagenome-genome-assembly--contig:-NODE-1213-length-23702-cov-11.482767_pt1 | contig 23702 bp, 25 predicted proteins | sample MGYA00248265_ERZ651848 | MGnify/ENA primary metagenome ERZ651848 (study PRJEB26924, sample SAMEA4378233) | human gut metagenome | biome: human gut; feature: human-associated habitat; material: faeces...
AGCTGAACCCGACGTGGGTCGAGTGGCTCATGGGGTGGCCGCTAGAGTGGACCGCCTTAAAGCCATTGGGAACGGACAAGTACCGGCTGTGGCGGCAACTGCATTCCGGTTTCTGCTCAGCAGATTCATGAAAAACAACCCCCAACTGACGTTTTTTTGATATGGCCGGAGACTGGATCAAAGTTGAACACACGACGCCCGACAAACCGGAAGTGGTGAAGCTGGCCGGCATCCTTGGCATTGATCAGGATGCCGTGGTTGGAAAGCTTCTTCGCCTCTGGATTTGGGCTGATCAACAATCCGTTTCTGGTAACGCCATTACCGTTACAAATTCGTTTCTCGACCGTCTCGTATTCTGCCCCGGCTTCGCCGCTGGGCTTGTCAAAGTCGGCTGGTTGAATGGACGCGAGGGCCTCCTTTCAATCCCCAATTTTGACCGCCACAACGGCCAATCCGCCAAGAATAGGGCCAATACGAACCGCCGTGTGGCGAATAGCAGAAAAGCTCATCATGAGCGAGTTGCAAAAACATGTAACGCAAATGTAACGCTTGAACCGTTACAAAAACCGTTACCAGAGAAGAGAAGAGAAGATAATAATACTACTACAACTACAACCGGGCGCGAGGTTTGCCAATTTCCGAAGGACGTTACCGAGGTTGACCGCTTTATGGCCGCCCAGGTTCTGCACCCGCTTGGAGACGAGCTGACCCGGTGCGCGGAACGGTTTTTCAACGATCAGTCCGCCGTTGGATGGCGAAACCGGCACGGCGTCCCCCTGGCGGACTGGCGGCCCATGGCTCGCCAATACGCTGCCACCTGGGCCCGGAACAATGCGGCCGCGCCCGGGATGAAACCCGCCAATACCGTGGGAACCAAGCCAAAATCAACGACTAAACCATCAAGAAGAGATGACCTCTGGAAAGATTGACGAACCCATTAAACCCCAGGGAGGACTGAAGGGAGTTAATCTTGAAAGCCTCCTGGAATCCATCACCATTCTTGCCGAGGACGACGGAAGAAGCATTGAAGAGCTTGAAGCGGAAGCTCTGGCTGCTGAAAAGCAGCGGGAAGAAGAACGCCGAGCGGCATACGAACGCCTTGGCCTGATTGACCGCGGTTTTCCCCGCCGAGCTATTGATTGCCTTGACGAAGTAACCGGGGAACCATGGAAGAAAGCCCTGCGTGATGCCTACCGCCTCGTTTTGACGCCTGGGAGTATCATTGTACTGAACGGGCGATACGGCACCGGGAAAACGGTATTGAGCACGTTTCTTGGACGCCTCATGTACAGGCGAAAGAGGCGCGTCCTCTATACCAAGGCCTATGATTACACGATGGACTTGAGAGAGGCGTTTAACGGCAACGGCTCGGAATCCGATGTTATGAAGCGATACAAGGCCCCGTATCTTCTGGTGCTGGACGAGTATCACGAGGTCAAGGACACGGACTTTGCAGGCGCCGCGCTGGAAAGGCTCATTGACTATCGGCACCAGAACGGCAAACCGACCATCATCATCGCCAACTACAGCCCCGCCGCCCTTGAAGATCGACTCGGGCCGGCCATTGTTTCCCGCATCCACCTTTGCGGCACCATCATCACCTGTGGTTGGAAATCCTACCGCGAGATCAATTACCGGCGGAAAGCCGAACAATGAGGGAGGAAATGGGACTGGGGGATGAAAATCCCCCTGGAATCTCGTATAACCCCTGGAATCTCGTATAGCCCTATTCCTCCGGCAATCCGTGACGGACGATTAACTCCATCAGCAGCTGCATCGACGGGCTCGTTTTCCTTCCGCCTCTCAACCATTGCCAAACCGCCATTTCCGTCACCCTCAACATCTGCGCAGCCTTTTTGACTGCACCGGTTTTGGAGGTGATTAAAGGGTCATGGGTTTGGATCCAATCAACAAATTCTTGAGGACTCATATTTTTTTTCACTCGCTTCGCCCATTTAATCTGCAGATTATTTGATTTGCTCAAATCGTATCCCACCAGGGTTATATCTGACGACGTCCCAACGCAGATAACCATCGCTGTCAATTACTTCGTGAGCGTAATCGTGCCAGTATTTCCGGATGGCATTTATTGTTTCCGTTTCGGTTTTGTAGGTATAATAGCACGGGTTTTCATGCATGTTTTTGATGTAGTATGCCGCCAGGACAACCGCAAATTGGTGGCCTTCCGGAAATTCAATGATGCGGTCATACTTGGCAGAGGAGATATCCGATAAAGACGTATCTCCAAACTTTTGAGGGATAATATATTTTCTCATGTGTTTGGTTTGTGTTTAAAATTTTCCCCCGGTCAGGTCAACGTTCCCGCGGGCCCATCTGAAATCGGCGCATTCCAGAATGGCTCCGTTGAATCTGACTCCGGTCAGATTGGCCTTGCAAAAATCAACCCATTTCATCTTGGCTCCGGTAAAATCGGCATCTTGCAGGTTAGCGCCGAGGAAGCTGGCACAGGTCAGGATGGCCCCGGTAAAGTCAAGTCCGGAACAGTCGGTGTCCTTAAAGTCAGCCTTGATTAAATTAGCGCCCCTAAAGTCAAGGCCCCTGAGGTCGAGGCCTTCAAATTTGGCCTGGGCGCCGGTGTATTCATCATCCAGCCACATTTCATGACGCTTGAGGATTTCGTTTAATTCCTTCTGGGTCATTGTATCGGTCTTTCTAATTTGGGATTGGATTATGTTAAGCTTTGATGTCAGTCATATTGGCATCGGTAAAGTCGGCATCGGTCGTGATGGCGTTGGTCAGGTCAGCCCGGTACAAGCAAGCATCCGCCAGAATAGCGCCAGTCAGGTCAGCCCCATACAGGCTGGCTTCGCACAAATTGACTCCGGTCAGATTGGCGCCTCTCAGGTTGGCATGGCACAGGAAAGTCTGGAGCATGTTAACTCCCCGGAAATCCATACCGCTCAAATCCATGCCGCGCAGGTCAACCAGCCACAGGTTCGCTCTAACGCCGCCTTCTTCTCCGTTCATCCACATTTTGTGAAGCTTAAGGATTTCGTTTAATTCGTCTTTAGTCATTGTCTTGTTCTTTCTGATTTGGATTGTGTTGTCGTTTGGTCCCTTACCTCCCGTCAACAAGATCAATATACTAAACAATGTTTAGTAGTGCAAGAGAAAAAATGAAAAAAGGAGAATTTTTTTTCGTTGTTGGATTCCACAAAAAGTGCTAACGAAGAAATGTTCTTTCTGAACGTTCAGCCCTTTTGGGCTATGGATTAAAACGATCGCAAGATCATTCGGGCGGCAACGCCTGTTTCCCTTAAAAAGGGGCGGTTCTTCGGAGCCGCCCCCTTTTTTACTCGGGAACCGATGGAACCGACATAACAAGAACAAACAATGCGCTTGCTTTCGGCGCTCTCTGTCTCCATGGTAGAGCCGCAGGAAAAAGAAAGCATCACCAACAACCAAAAGAAAGCCGGGGAGGCCGAGCCTCTACACCGAGGATTTAGCCCAGGAAATAGCCGTGCGGCTCGCCAATGGCGAAACGATGAAATCCATCTGCGCAGACAACCACATGCCGGACGTCTGGACCGTCTGGAACTGGCGGCAAACCAGGCCGGAGTTTTCCCAACTTATTCAACGCGCGCGGGAAGCGCAGTCGGAAGCCATGCTTGACGCCTGTCAGGAGCTGGCCGACGAGGCCGCGAAAGTCGCCCTCGACCCGGAATGCGGTTCCGCTGCCGTGGCTGCCAAAAAGCTGGCCATTGAAACGCGCCTGAAAGTCGCCGCCCGATTCGCGCCGGAAAAATTCGGCGACCGGGTCCGTCAGGATGTCGCCGGCGTTCCCGGCGCGCCGCTGGAACGGAAAATCACCCTGGACCCCGAGCAGCTGGCCCAGCTGCAGGAAGACGAGAAAACCGCGCTGGAAACCATCGCCGGCAAACTCCACGCTTAACAGACCAGGACACGCCTCCCCGTAAGTTTCTTCCTCCGCCATGTCCTCCGCCTGGATCCCTATCCCTGGCAGGTAGAGGCCATCAAGGCGTTGTCCCTCGGAAAGCTGACCCTGGGCGGGAAAAGCGTGGCTCTGGTCGCCCCCAACGGATCCGGCAAGACGAGCAACTGCATTGCTCCGGCCATCCTGTACTTCCTCACCTGCTTCACGCGGGGGCAGGTCCCCGTCACGTCATCGTCGTGGATGCAGGTGGAAAAGCAGCTCTTTCCCGCGCTCCGCCGCTACATGGACAATCCCTTCTTTGCCGGCTGGACCTTCAACAAAACCGAAATTCGTACGCCGGAGGGAGGCTTTGCCGTGGGCTTCTCGACCGACAACGCCGGGCGCGCGGAAGGATGGCACCCGAAAATCTCGCCCGACGTGGACCCAGTCTTTTATGTCCTCGACGAGGCTAAAACCATCCCGGACTCCATCTTCACCGCCGTTTCCCGCTGCACGCTCTTCCACGCGTTCATCACCTCGTCGCCGGGATCCGATTCCGGCACTTTCTACGACTGCTTCCACAAAAATTCATCCCTCTACTACAAAATCCGCGTCAAATACGAGGACTGCCCCCACATTGAGATCAACGACCCGGGCAAGGCCGAGCGCCTGAAAAAAGAATACGGCGAACAGTCCTCCTTCTACCGCTCCGCCATCCTCGGCGAATTCACCGACCTCGACGGTCAGTCCGTCATTCCCCGGCGCGCCCTCATGGATCTTGTCAACGACCCGCCTCCCTTCCGGGACACCGGGGAGACCTGCGGCGGCTTCGACTTCGCGGCCGGAGGCGACGAAAACGTCTTCGCGGCCGGGCAGGGCAACCGATTCTTCATCGCCGACCACTGGTCGGACCCGGACACCGTAGGAGCGCGCGGGCGGTTCCGCCGCCGGGCGTCCGAACTCGGCATCCCCGCCGACCGCATTTACGCGGACGGAGACGGCCTTGGACTACCCATCATTGACGACTTCCGCGCCGAGGGCTTCCCGGTGCACTCCTACCGCGGCGGGTTTCCGGCGGATGACACGGAAGCCTTTGTCAACCTGCGCGCCCAGGCATGGCGGGCCCTGGCGCGCGCCATTGAGGAAAAAGAACTCATCCTCGACATTGATGAGGACACGATTGAACAGCTGGTCGCGCCCCGGCTCCAAACCGACGCGATCGGCCGCGTCCGAATTGAAAGCAAGGAAGACATGGCGAAACGGGGCGTCCGTTCTCCCGACCGCGCCGACGCCCTCGTCATGGCCTGGCACGCGCGCCGGCACAGCGGACTGGCCCGGACGCTGGGAGCTTGGTACTCGCGTCCCGTGTCATCCAAACGCGCCATCGGGAGATATTAGGGTTGACAACATATCAACATATCTGTATATGAAGATATGTAATCAATCGCAGGGTGGTGAAACGGTATCACGCGGGGTTCCTGTCCCCGAGTAGGAGGTCCAATTCCTCCCCCTGTAACCACCATTTTCTTTCGTTTCCGGCTCAGGTTCAACGCATTAAAAAATATTCTCAACGCCCCGAAGCTGGTCGCCCAACAGGAAACCAGAATCAAGGAGCTGGAGACGGATCTCGCCCGGCGAGCCCTGACGGAACAGAGCCGGAAGCCTAACCAGCCCCAATGGTACGAATACTGGGATCCGTTACAGGGCGCCGACCTGCAAACCCTGATTGACGCCCGGAACGAAGCGCGGCGTGGAGCCTTTGCCCGGCAGATGCTCATCTGGGACGAGGTCATCTACTCGGACGGTCTCCTGGGCATGCTCTATTCCCGGCTTATCGAAAGCGTTTCCATGCAGGGCTGGAAGATTGACGCCGCGGACGACAGCCCGGAAGCCCAGCGTCAGCAAAACGCGCTGGAAGAATTCTATCACTCCGTCACCGGACTTCAACAGGCCTTTGGGCAGTTGGCCTCCGCCATGTTTTACGGTTACGCCCACCTCCAATACATTGAGGACGCCTGGGGCCGCCGCTTTGAATTCATCCCCCAACGCTATTGGGTCCGCCCCGGAGAGTTGAACGAATGGCAGTTTAACCCTCAATGTTACATCGGCGTCGACACCGGCGAAAGCGTGGAAGATGAAACGCTCGTGGTCATGGAGCACCGGAACCCCATTCTTTTCCCGGCAACCCGCGCCTCTTTTGAGCGGAATCACGCCAAAGTCACCTGGGACAATCACATGGACCGCTACGGGAGCGCCCCGGCCATCATCACGGCTCCGAAGGACGCGAGCCCCGACATCATGGTCGCGCTGCAACGAGCGTGCGATGAACTCAAATCGGGAGCCTCCATCGTGCTGCCTCCCGGCTGCACTGCGGAACCGTTGAAAGCCTCCAACATCAACGAAAACTATTTCCTATCCCGAATCAACATGTCCGACAAGGACCAGGCGCGGTTTGTAATGGCCGGCACCCTGACCGTCCTGAATGAATCAGGCTCCGGCACGCTGGCCGGGGGAGCGCACACGGACAGCTGGAATTCGGTCGTCTCCGCCGTCTGTTCCAAAGTCGCCGAAGCTTTTAACGCCTCCATCAGCCCGCTTGTCCTGGGAGACGGCGAACCGCTGGCCAGACTCCACATCACCTTTGACACCGTCCAGACGCCGCTACAGAAGGCCGAGGAAATAGCCGCCCTTGCCGACGGAGGCGTCCGCCCCGAGAAGACCGAAATCGAAGAAAAGATCGGCATGTCGATCGAGGACACGCAGGAACCCGTGCCGGTGACGGCGGCGACAAACAGGGAACCGGAAAAAGCCCTCATTCCTCCCGATGCCTACGAACAGCTGCAGCAAATGATTTACGCCGGCCTCATGAAAGGATTTACCGATGATCAGTACGAAACAAATCAATGACCTGTCCCGACCCGCCAACGGCTGGTTTCACATTGAGAAAAGCGGAGACCATGACGTCGACTACGGTGAAGGACCCGCCGTGCTGCGCATCGACGAGCAGGCGATCCGGGACATGGTGGACGACTTCAACGCCCGCACCTTTGACGGCCCGGGCATGCTCATCGACGGAGACCACCTGAGCCACGACCTTTCCCGCGATACGCGCGCGCTTGGATGGCTCAAGAGGCTGGACACCTACCGCGACCCTTCCGGCACGCTGGAACTCTACGGCTTCATCGAATGGACGCCCCGCGGCCTGAAGATGCTCAAGGACAAAGAATATACGCAATCTTCTACGGAATACGGCGAAGGCATGACCTTGACGGACGGCGTCTACCGTCCTTCGCGCCTGACCGGCTTTGCCCTGACCAACCGGCCCCGCATCAAGGGAAAGCGGCCGCTGGTCAACCGACAGACTTCCCCCGCCTCTGTAGACGAGGCCGGGGGCGAACCCAAAAGCCCCGAAGAGGGGGAAACAACCCAGAACACCAATATGGAAAACGACGATACAGAATATCCGTCCAAGGAGATGGACAAGGCCCAGCGGGCCCTGTTCGATTCCCTGCTTGACAAGCTGGATGTCGAATTTGACGGCACCGACGATATGAGCAGGGCGATCCTCGGACGACTTGATGAACTGCTCTCGCTGGAAAAGCGCGAGAAAGACCACGTGAACGCCGAAGTGGACGACGCCGTCAGCACGTACGAAAACGCGCTGGACGAGGAAGAACGCGAGGAATTCACGGAAGAACGCCGGGAAGAGCTGAAAAACTCTCTCCGGGAAAGCCCCGCCGCGCTGAACGCCTTTGTCCGCGCGCTCAACCGCCAGACTCCGCCCAAAAAAACGGATCAGGAGGAAAAGAAGGAGCTGCCGAAAAGGACGCCTCTGAACCGCCGCGCGACGCTGAATCCGCCTGACCCGTTCCGCAAGAAGGAATCCATTGACGGATTCAACAACCGCGTGAACGAACTCATGAAGGAAGGAATGAACCGCTATGACGCCTACCAGAAAGCGACCAAAGAAGGCTTCATTGTTGTCAACGAACGATAACCATTAACCGATAAAAAACCAATGCCATCAATCAACATAACCCAAACAGACGCCGAAGTCTACTTCAACGCGCCGGAAGGCGTTGACCTGTCCACTCTGGAAGGATCCGTCGTATCGCTGACCGGCAACCCGAATATTCCTGAACTTGTCGGCAATCCGCTGACGGCTCTTCCCACCCAGACGCAGCTGCTCGGCCTTGTCACTCAAATCCAGCCGGACCGGGGCACCTGCTGCGCCGTTCTGGTCGGCATGTATGCCGGACTGGTCAAGGCGTCTCTTGCCGAGACTCCCGGAACGATCAGCGTAGGAACGCCGGTGACCATCACCGCCAACGGAACCTGGAAGGCCGCCGCGAGCGGAGACACTGTCTATGCCCGTGTCATTCATGAACCATGGGAACCGGGAAAAATAGAAATCGGTTTTGTCGCTCCATACCAGGTTGCGGCCGCATAACCTCACCTCTAACTATTAGAAAGACCAACCACAAGGGCTAATCTATTTTATTCAGCTTATCAGTTCACGGACGTTCTGACCTCTTTCTCCGTCGGCGCGGGGAATACGGAACGGGACTCCATGATCAACCGCATCGCTCCGCTTGTTCCGGTTTACGACATCTCTTTCCAGTATATGGTCTGGGACACGCCGGCCGCGTTTACGGTGGAGCCCATCCAGGTCGCGCCGGGCGAACCGCCCCGCCAGACTTCCATGCTCGGAAGGAACGAAACCGACACCCTTCAGGGGTACGCGCTGACGGATTCGATTCCCGATATTCTGCTGGGGGTCAACAAGGAGAAGGCGCAGGCGATTCTGCTCGCCCATGCCAAGTTCCTGGAATCGAAATTCGTCACGTCTTACGAATACCAGCGCGCCAAGCTCATCGAAAGCCAGGTTCCGGCAGCGTCCGGTTATGGCGACTGGGATAATGCGCAGAAAAACCCGGTGACGGATCTCAACAACGCGATACGAACCATCAATGCCACCGCCGGGAAAATGCCGAATACCATCGTATTCGGGTCTAACGCGTGGGCTCGCCTTCGGGAAAACCCGCTTGCGCAAAAGTTAGTCTCGTTCAACAGCGTCGGGATGTTTGATGAGTCTTTGCTTCAAATAGCTTTGTTTACGCGAATGAAGGAAATCTTCGTCAACACCATGCCTTTCTATGACCCCACCGGTCAAGGAAAGACGATGATGGAAGACGATGTCTATATTCTCTACAAGGAAGATTCACCGACGCAGTTTGACGCCTCGGCTATCAAGACATTTGCGCTTAATGGACAATCCCAGCGGGAAGTAACGACGGAATACTTCCCCACAGACAAATTGACGAAGGTGACCAACCGGGTCTACTCGCTGACCAAGCTGACCAACCCCGGCGCCATCATCCGCATCAACACGGCATCCGCCGATTAACCCCAACGCCCGCATCCATCATGTCCGCCTTTCCCGCGTGGTCCACGATTTCCACCGACGAAGCCGACCGGCTGCTCGGCCTCAACACCGCCGAACGCGACGCCCTGGTGACCGCCGGGGAGCAGCGCAGCCTGGACTACCGGGACGTCATGATGGAGGCGGTCAACGATGTCTGCATGACCATCCGCGGGGCGCTGGCCAACAACCTCGCCCTGCGGCAATCGCTCCAGAACAGCGGGATGTATGACATTCCGCAAAGCATGCGGTCCCTGGCATGGCCGCTGATTATCCGGCAGCTCTACCTGCGATACCAGCTCAACCTGACCGAGACGCGCCAGAAGGCCGCCGAATCGGCGGACGCGATGCTGGCGCTCTACGCCAAAGGGGACATGCTGCCCGAAAGCGTGGACGGCTCCGCGCCCGCGGATCCCGCCTACATGATGCCGCGCTACACGCGCCGCCCCTGGTTCAACCCCATGCGAAGCACCTACCGATGATGACCGCCGCCCAAATGGAGATGATTGCCAACGACTACGCCGAACGCGCCTTCTTCGTGTCCGGGGTGGAACCCGGCGTCATCCTGTCCGATTTTGAGGACAAGGCGTCCCAGGTCGCCTCGGGCACCTTGAGCTACGAGGAAGCGCAGCAGGCCATCCGCGAAACCCTGCGCCAACAGGGCTACCGCCCCCCGGCGACGGGGCAGGGAGGCATTCAGGATTTGTCCTCCTGGGTCCGCATCCAGGTTGTTATGGAAACCAACGCGGCCATGGCCCACGGCTACCGGAACTGGTACAACTGGACGATGGACGACGACACGGCCGCCTTCAAATTTTACCGATCCCAGGGGCGGGAAGACCCGCGCTACTGGGCCGAACGCTGGAACCGTGCCCGGGCAGGGCTGGAAGAAGAAGCCACGGAAGCGGTATCATCCGGCTTCATCCGCGGCGAAACCGTCGGCTATGCGCTGGCGGCTTCCGATATCTGGATCCGCCTCTCGCGTTTTGGAACTCCTTACCCGCCCTTTGACTACCTGTCCGGCATGAACATTGCCCCCGTGGGCGCCGAAGAAGCCCGCGGGGCGGGGCTGGACGTGTCGGGCGTCCGTCCCGCTCCCGCCAGCTTCAACGCCACCTTGGAAAGCAACGCCAAAGGCGTGACGGAATCCAACAAAAAGAAGATCCGCCGCATCCTGAAAGACGCCGTGCGCGTCAAGACCGGGAACGACGGAAATACCACCTTTACCTACACGGACCCGAACGGCACGCGCCCTTACACGGACGCGGAACTGGCGGAAGTCCTGTCCGGGGATTTCCCGGAAGAGATCCCCTTGCGCCAGTCCCAGGCCTTCCGCCTGGCGGCGGCCGGGGGAGCCGTGGCAGGAACGCTGGCGGCCCTCTACCTGGACAGGCTGCTGGACCGCCTGTTCTCCGAGCCGGAAGGCGTCTGGTACGCCCGGCCCGCGGACGTGGCCGCCGCGTCCTCCCGCCAGTATATCCCCGTTTCCCCAAAGGAAGAGGGGGAATTCACCTGGCGCCTTAATTCCGGGCACGTCAAGAAAGTGGAAGACGTCGCCGGAGCCCTCCGCGTGGAACTGCCCACCCCTTACGTTTTACCCTCCAAATGGCTGTAACCGTCCACATCGACCAGTCCGAGATTGACCGGGCGTTTGCCGACATGGAGCCGTCCGCGGCCCGGCACAAAACCGCCCTCCGCAAGTCCGGCGTCGCCTTGAGCCTGCTCATTCAGGAAACCCTGCGCCAGCAGGGCAAGGACTACTACGACGGCGCGGCGGACGCCACTACGATGGAAGAAACCGCCGAGGGCGTCAGCGTCTCCATCGCCTGGCGCGGCATCGGCCTGCACTGGATCGGCACCCAGGGTTATCTGGGCGGCCCGCTCCGGCCCACCGGGCGCACCTCGGAAATCACCGGGAACCCGATCCGGAACCTGGCTATCCCCACCATCAACGCCCCCCGCGGCCATGGCGGAGCCCGAAGCATTTACAGCGCCGGCTTCCGCAAAGAGGACTTGCAATTCATCCCCTCCAAGAACGGAGGACGCAACGGCAATGTGACCGGCGTCCTCATCCTCAAGACGGCGCAATCAGCCACCGGAAAGAAAGCGGCCCGCAAACTGTTCCGCCAGGGAGCCAGAACGGGCGACGTGCTCTACGTGCTGTGCCGCGAAGTCACGATCCCGCCCACGCCGGGAATTCTCCCGACGATGGACCGGATGGCGCAGCGCGCCGCGGAAACCTACCTTGCCAACATCGGAAACGAACCATGATCCCCTCCATCGACCAGACCATGTGCCGGCGCATCATTGAGCGCCTGAAGAACCTGGGAGCGCTGAACTGCCACATCTTCGAACGGCCCTTCGACCCACAGTACGCCGCCAATGACATCATCATGTCGGCGATGGGCAACAACGGCGTCGTTTTGGTGTGCCCCGGGGACGCGGCAGAATACCAGGACGGGCACGGACAAACGGAAGCGCCGACGATGTGGCGTCAGTATTTCATCATCGCCTCCATTTATCACAACGCGTCCCTGTTCCCGGCGACATGCCTGACGCCTGATTATTATCTTCGGGCGGTTGGGGACGTGATTGAAGAAGCCCTGTGGAACTGGAATCCTCTTCCCTTTTCCGCACCGGCGATGATGAAACCCAAAATCAAAGGCCGTTTTTCTTCCTCCGCCATCATTGACGGCGAGAAGCGGCAAATGAACGTTTTGACCGTGGATTACCGTGTCCCGGTTAATATTAACATGAGAACCAAGCCAGAATTCTATGAACAAAGCATCAGCAACTGACAAGAAGGCCGTGCGGAAGCGCGCCCCGAAGCCGGACGAATCTTCCGAAACCGCCGGCAAAACGCCGTCCGCACCGGACGAGAAGAAGAAAACAACTGACAAGAAGGCCGTGCGGGTCATTCGCACCCGTGCCGAACTGGACGGAGGGCTGGTGATCAGCCTCTCCATGAAAACCGACACCCCGGAACTTCCCGCGACCATCGCGGAAGCTCTGGCAACCCTCAACCTTGTTGACATCAAATGAGCAAAGCAACTGCAGCCAACACCGAACCGGAGAAGAAGACGGAGCAGGCCGCCGTCATCGACACGAACATTCTCATTCTGGCCAAAGAAGTGAGGATAGGGCGTTCAACGTTCTTGAAAGGAGCGCATATTCGTGTTACGAAAGAACTCGCCGATAAACTGGAAGCCGACGGCAAGGCATCCATCATCTACTAACCGTTTCAAGCATCAGGGCTACTACATACGACCCCACCTTTACCAACCGCAACGTCACGCCGCAGATTACCGGCGTTCTAGCTATTTTCCTCCCCGACGGCATCAAGGTGACTGAAGACGAGGGAGCTTCTTACGTCACCGGGCCGGACCAGTTTCCGACGCCTCCGACGTCTCCGCCAACGAATCCGACCGCCGGGCCTGAACAGCCCTGGGTGAGCTTCGGGCTGTTGGGCGCGTTCCAGTCCGTCGCCACACAGGTTGAAGGGGAAGTGACGCGCTTTTACGGCGGTGCACTGGGATACCGCCAGCAACGCAAGAACACCACGACCGGCAAGCGGATGACCTTCACCACGCCGGACATGTCCCCCGAATGGTTCCAGCTTTCTTTCGCCCTGGGAGCGCCTCCCGCCAACGGCGAGGAATCGACCACCGTCGGACATGGCGGCGACAACAAGATTGAGGGGTATCTTCACTTCTGGTATCAGAACGACGTGGGTACGATCTATCTGGTCGGAACGGCGCATGGCGCCTTGCGCCTCCTGCAGGATCCCGAACACACCACGGCGATTGCTTCACCCCAGTTCGAGTTCGAAATGGATTATCGCGGCAAGTACCAGTTCACGCCCTCCAATGTCCAGGACGTGACGCCGGCGCCGGGTTCCTGACGCGTTTCACCAGGGGGCGCGCTGCGCCCCCGCATCCTCTTTTTTTTCTCAGGCAGCAGGCAGGCAAATACGATATCCGGACCGTCACAGGGCTGAACCAGTCCCTGGTCGTCCGCTTGGTGGATTTTCAGGGCGATCCCGTCGATATGAGCGGCGTCACCCTGCGCGGCGCTGTCCGTCTCAAGACAGGCGTCGCCGAGTTCGGCTTTTCCCGCGATGACGAGGGCAACGGCGTGCTTTCCTGGGCTTCGGTGCCTGCGGGCAGGTGGTCCTACGACGTCTTCATGGACGACGGAAACGAGGAAAGTCCACTGCTCTACGGATGCTTTGTTTCTTCGGGCCGGGTGACGCCGGACTTGCCCGACGAACAGCAGGCCGTGGCGGGCGCGGTCGTCGTGCAGCTGCCGGAAGGAAGCGGCTGCGTGCAGGTCATGCTTGACAACGCGTCCAGCGCCGCCTGGTACGCGGAGCAGGCCAAGAAGTACGCCGCCAATGCGGGCAATTCCGAAGTGAGTGCGGCCAATTCCGCAGCCGCTGCGGCTTCTTCCGCTGCCGACGCGGCAGCGTCTGCAACCAGTGCCGCGTCCTCGTCTTCGGATGCGGCCCATTCCGCCGCAAACGCGGCGTCCTCGGAAGCCAAGGCGGCCAGCTCCGAAGCCAATGCCATGAGTTCTGCAGCCGCAGCCGCCGCTTCTGCTTCTAATGCGTCCATGTCCGAAGCCAATGCCGCGGCCTCTCAATCCTCCGCCGCTGCGTCTGCTTCTGATGCCGCGTCTTCCGCCGCATCCGCGTCCACGTCTGCCAATAATGCCGCCGCATCCGAATCCGCTGCTGAAAGTTACGCAGCCGCGGCATCCAAGTCGGCCTCCGATGCTGCGACATCCGCCACAAGCGCGTCCAATTCCGCGACGGCGGCCCAACAGGCCCTTGAGGCCATCCCAGAAGTGGACGCCTCCGGCAACATGACGTTGTCCGGCACTATTACCGCTACGGCGGCTACTATCAACGGGCCTCTGGTCGTCAATAACCCGGACGGAAGCGGAAGCGCCGGGACCCTGAATCAGATTTACGGAATCACCCGGTTTTACCAGTCCGTTGATCTCCGGTCGGGCGGCTGGCTGCGCGGAACCTTCATGGTAGAGACCGGCATCCTGAATATTTCCCAGGGAGCCAGCTTCAACTGCGCGGGGGCGGCCACGTTCTCAAGCGCCGTCAACGCCAACGGCGGGGTCAACATCCCGCTTGCCGCGGGCGCGCCGGCCAATGAATCCGGCGTCAACCGGCTTTATGCCGCAGGAATGGGAGGTGCGTCTAATATTTATACGGCCGGCGCGTTTCTGAATACGGACTCCCTGTCCACGACCGGGACGGCGACAATTACTAAAACGGTTCCCTGGCAGATGGCCCGCATCGGTATTCCCTCGGGAGCTCACACAACCATTCAGGCTCCCTTTGAAGGACCCTCTTCCCAATGGAATTATTCTTCCTGGGCCGGCTTTTCGTTTGTCTGGAGAGCCACTGCAGCCGCGAAGGTGACGATGGGCATCGGGCGCGGGGCGAAAACAATCAGGACGGACCTCACCACGGATTCCTACACGATCATTCCGGGGAATGACCTGGCCTTTAATTCCGGGGAGATTCTGGACATCACCTTTGACAATGTGAGAGACACGGCCCGCAACGGCTACACGGTGCGGGTGCGTGAGATTTACGCGCTCAATTCCACGGATGGGTGGCAGGTCAAGACGACGACCAGCTTTATTCCCGCGACGCAGAACGAGCCCATCCCGTGGACAGTCTGCAAGATTATTTACCAGCAGCAGGCGGTTGCCAACAGCAGCATTTATGAAAACCTGGGAGGGCTCTGGCTGATGGTCACGGGAGCGCAAACCAATAATCTGTACAAAATCGCCACCTGCCGCGGCGTCTCCAATTTTGAGACGGGAGTCGGCATTTCCAGGTGGGTGACGGACGTGATCAACACCACCAGCGGAACGGCTTCCGTTTACGCCGGGCCCGGCGAATATGCCTATTACCAGCCGGGGAATATCAACCCGCTTTTCTACGGGTTGGACGCGATAGGAACGAATGCCGTTGAATCCGAGGAAACCGCAGCTTTTGAAGATATTAACGTACCCATTGAAGAATCATGAACGACGGAGAAATACAAATTCAATTTCCGCAGCCGGGCAACTGGCAGGAATTCAGCATGACGGCCATTTACCGGGATTCGGATGGATATACCCGCATAGACCGCTATCAACAGAATGATGTACCAGCGGAACAGGCCCCGGCCATGGCCGCCGTAGTTGCTGCGCTTGTGGGATTGGGTGAGGATTGGCAGGCCGTCCAAGTGTGGGCACATCTTATGACGGCGACTGTCTACAATGAGGATGATCCGTATACCCCCACCGGGCAGCGGGATGAGGTTGCGCTGGATGTCGAGGCCGTCAATCCCCAGGGCGGGCGCAGGGTGTTCACTTCCCGCGACTACCCGGCTTTTGTGATCACGGATCCCGCCGCCGTGGACTTTTTCAAACACTTCACTACCCCCAATCAATAACAACCATAATCATATGACTACTAGTAATAAATGCAATCACGCCTTGGAAATTGCCGAGGATATGTATAACGCCTATGCCGACGGCAAGGACCGCTACAAGCACCAGCCGATGGTGAAATACGCCGACCTGCCGGACGACGATAAAGCCGGCTGGCTGAACGTAGCAGAACAGGCCCTCCCCATCATCGGCAAGCATGCTATGGAAGATGTTAAAAACTACCTCTCCGGGCAGGCCAAGACCTCCACCGGCTTGCGGAAGTGGCTCTACTTGGCCGGGGTGGGCATTGTCGGTGCTGTCCTTGGCGGCCTGGGAATGTCCCTCTCCGGCTGCGGCCATTCCGTGGACGTAACGCCGGACAAGACGGTGGTCTGCAAGGACGGCTCCTGCCTGGTGCTGGAACCGGGGCATATCTCCTATTCACAGGCGCAACCCGAAACGGACGTTCCGCCCGTTGTGCAGGTAATTCCCTCCAAGAAGTAACACCATGTGCAAACTCTCCGATGTACCGGCGCGGTTCCTGGATTTTGCCAAGGCTTCCCCCCTGTTTGCCTGCGTCATACTCTCGCTGGTCATTTGCGGTGCCGCCTGCTGGTACATCGGAGATGTCATGGGGCACCACAATGACAGGCTTTGCGACCTGATGACCATGCAGACACAGGCCCAGGTGGAGACCGCCAAAGTGCTCCAACTGCTTGCCGTCAGAATCGAAAACATAGAAAGAAAACTGGAAAAGTGAATAAGCTGCTGAACCCTTCCGTTCTGCTTCCCTTGATAGGGTGCGTGATGGGCATTGCTTTTGCCGCATTCGACGACACGGTGGCGGGTGTTGCGGCGTTCTGTTTTCCCATCGCTACTATGGTACTCTTGCGAGCATCGGGAAACTGACCAACTGTAAAGTTTTTCTTACAAGTTCAACAATATTAACAATCAACCATTAAAGGAGAATAATCAGGAAAATAGCCATTGATATAGGCCACGCCAACAACACCGGAACCCGCGGAAACGGGCTTGAAGAACACGCCGTCGTCACGACTATCGCCGAACGCCTCGCCCCCATGCTGGAACGGCTGGGAGCCCGGGTGGACGTGATTGACTTCCCCAAGATGACCAATGCCCAGGACTTGAGCGATACCATCAAGGCCGCCAACGAAGGAGGCTATGACTTCGGAATTTCATTGCATTGCGATTCGGCCGATAATCCCCAGGCTCATGGCGCTCATGTATGTTTCTACCCGGGAAGCGTTAAAGGAAGCCGGCTTGCCATATGCATCGCGGAACCTCTTTCCCGGCTGCTGCCCGGACGGGCCAACACTGTGCAGTCGCGCCCGGGACTGGCCGTCCTGAAAAAGACCCGCTGTCCGTGGGTGCTCTGCGAATGCGGCTTCATCACCAATCCTGAAAACGCCTCTATCTTGAAGGACCATCCCGGACGCATTGCCGAAGCCATTGCGGAAGGGGTGAAGGACTACCTCAACCAGTAACCGCCCATGACCTACCAGGCTCCCTACGCCGCCCGCTACGTTTCCGCCGCTGGCAACCAGATTCAGCTTCTCAACCTCTGGGACGATACGCCGGAGCCGCCCCGTTTCGGCGGTTCCATGGAGGCATTCGAAACGTCGCTGGTGGACGGTCCCAGGGCGTTTGCGCAGGGGCTTGGGAGCGCCGTGGAGCAGCGCACCATCGCGTTTTACCGCTGGTTCGTCGATTACCAGGACATGGCCACCTGGCAGGAGAACATGGCTCTGTGGCTGGCCAGCAACCAGAACGGCTATCTGTACCTGCAGTTCGCCGAACAGCCGCAATGGCGGTTTGCCGCCGTCATCACCGGCTACCAGTTTGAAACCGAAAACTTTGTTCCGCCTCCGTCTCCCGAGGACGGCTATCTGTGCCTGCTGGTCACGCTGACCATGACCGTCACCGACAGGACACCGGACAATTCCAACTGGGTTTTTGACGTGACGCCCGCTTCCGTGTCCGCGCCCGCGTCGGGAGGCCAGTATACTTTTTCTGTCGCGTCTTATTTCAGCCCGGGAAACGGGCAGAACACCGTCGGGCAGGGGTGGCAGGCCGTGCCGGGCGACGGCGTCACCGTATCCAACGTTGTCAACGGCAACAACGGATCTTTCCGCGCCACGGTATCAACCAATGAAACCACGGAGGAACGGAGCCTCTATGTCACCGTCATCCAGGACGGAACCGGATTGTCCAAACTGGCTGAAATCATTCAGGAAGCCAATGCGCCTCAGGAAAAAACGGTCGGTTCCCCCATCTTCATGCAGGGGAATTCTTCCGCGATTGCGGCCTTGGGAAAAATGAACTGGCAGCAGTTCCGGTTAAGCTGGGGGGAACAGATGGCCGAGATTCCTCCATCCCCCGTTTCCATCAAGTCCGTGACCGTTCCGCGCGGCAATTCCAATGAGATCAATACCACGCTTTCTATTTACGCCCTCAACGAGGACGGATCCGGGACGACCCTTCTCGGGACAAGCGCTGCGGCCGTCAATATGGGAGACAGCGAAGGAGCGTGGAGGGCGACTTTCGCATTTGAGACTCCGGTACAGGTAAATCCCAACCAGAAGCTTATCTTCCAGCCCGGAACGGCGATTTACACCAGTATCGAGACCGTCACGCCCTATGAATGGGGCGGCCTCTCTTTCCGGCCTTATCCGGAAGCCATCACCATTACCGACCACATGGCCGCCATGTCTCTGGATATTGAATACATCGGATAGCAGCATCTTCCCAAACATAACATCATGAACGAACAACAAGAACACGGAATAGAACGGCTTTTCGTCGAATTCGCCGAAGAATGCAACAAGAACCCGAATCTGAAACAGGCAGCACAGGAGATGCGTGAAGGCGTTTTTGAGGCTGCGGAATCCGCCGGCGTCGATCCTTCCCATGCCTTCGGCGTCATCATCCGCGATATGATGATGCTGGAATTCCTGCAGAAACGCGTGGAAGAATCCCGGACGGCGCTCACGTCCGGGAATTTGCCCGCTTTCGTCATCGAAGAAGTCAGCGCTCAACGATAACCATCCACATTTACCATTATGGCCACCAAGAAAGAAATCGAAATAAACCTTAAATCATCCTTTGACGCCAAGGGCGTGGAGGAAGCTCGCAAGCAAATCGAATCTCTCAAAAATGTCGGTAAGTCTTCTTCCAGATCCTCTTCTGAAGAGAATGCCACTGCTGATGATCAATCCAAAACGGCAGAAAAAGAAGCGCAGGCGGAAGAACGCAGGAAGAAGAAAGCCCAGGAGGCCGCAGATGCTATCGAACAAGCCAGAAGAAGAGAAAAAGCGGCCTTGGAGGAACTGGTTTCGGAATTGGAGCAATATCAGGCCGTTCTGCAAAAGGCAACGCAGGAAGAAAATCATCCTGACCGGCTAAAAGCCCTGAAGAATATTCAGGAACTGGAAAGGAGGATTGCCGCGTTGACCAAGGCGCAGGAACGGCAAGCGCAGGCAGCGGAAAAAGTCGCGCAATCGTCGAACCAGCTCGACCGAAACAGCCAGCAGGCAACCCGGAGCGTGAAGAATATGGGGCAGGGAATGCTGCAGGTTGCCTATTTCATGGATGACGTGCAATACGGCATCAAGGGCATCCTGAATAATATTCCGGGGCTGGTGATGGGCTTCGGAGGCGGCGCAGGTCTGGCCGGCGCGATGTCGCTTGCCGTTCTGGCCGGGGCGAAGCTTTACGATTGGATGGGAAAAATGGAAGACAAGTCGGCGGATCTCGCCAAAAAAATGAAGGAGCATAGCAAAGAGATTGCCGAAGCTTCTCGTCAGGCTATCCGGGCAAGTTATCAGGCTTTGCAGGAATTCAACCAGCAAGAACGCACCAAGACCGTTAATGAAGAGTATCAAAACTATGTAAAGGGAATTACCCGGGAATTTGAATATCAGACGGAAGAGCTTGAAAAACAAATTCGCTTGAGACGGGAGGAAGCGGCTCGCCAGAAAGGCATTGATACACGCCAGGCGGAGCTTGACCGCGTCAACTTGGAAGTGGGCTACCAGGAAGGAAGAATCACTAAGAGGCAGCGAGATTACGGCTTGATGATGGTTGATCAGAATCTGGACCAGAAAATCAGACAGCGTGATTTAGGCGTGGAGCAGGCTAATTATATGGATATTGGCAAACAGCTTGCGGAGGCAGTCAAGGCCCGAGATGCTGCGGAAGCTCATGCTTTTGATATGCAATTCAAGCAAGGGAACCTTCCTTCTCTTCAAAATGTTCTTGGCCTTTTACAGCAGCAAGAACGATCTCAACGGAGTATTGATAGCTTAGAAAGTCAACTTCCTGATTTACGCGGGGAAATATGGGAGAAAAATAAAGAGTATAATAAAGTTTTGAAGAGAAATGGTGGTTATGAAACTACATATTCCAGTCTAGTAAAAAAAGAAATTGATGATTTAGTTGCGAAGCAGGATCGGCTTGTTGAATTAATCAAAACGGCGAGGGAAGAGGCTAATCAGGCAAATGATCAGTTGAAATCTTTTCAAGATGTGCTTGGAGAAGGAGGCGTAAATCTTGAATTAGACTATAGCCAAGGAACAGATGTCAATAGTCGCTTCAAACAAGTATCAGATGCAGTAGAAGAGTTTAAGAAGAATACGGATGCCGCGAAAAAACAGTTTGATAAATTAACGGAGAAAGCCGGTTCTTTGGGGGATGCAATGGCTTCGACCGAAGCATCTATCAAAAACATGGAACAAATTGATGCTATTCAAAATCAAATAGACGCCGGCAAGGTTAAATCATTTAACATGCAAAGAGACAGGGAAGAAGCAGAGGAAGCCCGAAGAAATGAAGAAAAAATAAAGAAGGCTCGTGAACGGGCCGAAAGGGAGGCTCAAAAGCAGACTGCCGAGAGGCAGCAGGCGATGATCCGCGGCATTACTCTTGAAGGCGTTCCCGAGCATCCTACAGCCCAGCAACGCGCCCGGATTGCGGCTGCCCGCGAAGCTTTGAATGCAGGGAAGAAACGCCTTGCGGAAAGCATTTCTGACAAAGATACGGAAATCGACCCCAGCGAGATTCAAGGGGCGTTTGACGTGATGGAAAACGTATTGAGAGAAAGCGGACAATACACTAAAAAATTGATGGATTATTTGAAAATCATAGCAATAGCACAGGCTAGTAAGGTAAATGCCGTGCAAGCAGATACAAAAAAATATGTAGATGCTAAATTCGAGGAAATCTTGAAAATAGTACAGAAGGGCAACGGAAGATTGCAAACAGGGATAAACCGGCTTGCCGGAGGCTTTTAACCAGCTTTTAGGCTTGCACTAACGCCGATTTATAGCACCATACCACTATGGCTAATTATTACGTTGCTTTTGACTCAAACCATGTTGATGGGCCTTACTCATTTGAAGAACTTGAAGCCTTGTACAAGGAAGGGAAAATCTTGTCAGAAACTCTTGTTTGCCCTGAAGGAGGTCAGGAGTGGCTATCCTTTGGAAGGATTTATCATCTGACCAAAAACACCAACAGAAAATCAGAAGAAAAAGAAACGGAGTGGCAACCAAAGAAGAGATTTGTTGACATTCTTTTAGATAAGTCAGAAAAAAGAAGAGAAGAAAGACTATTAAAGGAAAAAGTTCCTAAAGGGAATCTTATTGAGTCAAAAAAAGAATCTATTTTAGAAAAAGATCCTTCTTGGAAAGAAAGTCAAGAATGGGATGAACAAGAACCTATAAAAATTACAGTTGAAGGTATATTTCGTTTTGTAGGCATAATTGCCCTCATTGCTGGATTTATATTGTTTTGTAACAATGTAGAAGAAAAGCAAACCGAAATAGGCTTTATTTACTTGGTTTCCGGGGCCTTCTCCTGCCTTGGCTGTTTCTGGTGTGCAAAGGTTCTGACGTTGCTCCAAAAGATCGCCGATAAGAAATAAACCACTAACCATTTTACAAGCAGCAGGAACCACGACATCACCATCAATGACTTGCTGGCCCTCAAGCCGTCGAGCCTGACCCACGACCAGCAAAGCTTTTCCGTCTCCACCATCACCGCGGTTTATCCCGTGCGAACGCTGGGGGAGGTCTTGCCCTTCCAACAGTTCGATACTGTCGCCATCTCCCAAAACGGGAACACCATTCTTTCCGGCCTCGTTTCCAGCATCGAAAAGGCCTACAGCGGCTCATCCCGTGCGTGGAAAATCGTCTTTTCCGATCCCTGGTATTGGCTGGACAACTGCTTTGCGCTGGATTCCGAATGGAAGCCGGTCTTCTCCATGTGGAATAAAGTCAGCGGAGGGGGCGGCATCATTCCGAAGATAAGCATTTCCTCCGCGCTCTCCCGGGTGCTGAACCTCGCCAAACACCACCCGGCGGACTACGAGCTGCGTATCAGCGACGACAAGATGCTGATTCCGTGGAACGCCTCCTGCGATACGCTGGGCAGCCTCCTTCAATCCATCCGCCGCTGGTCGCCCCGGATGGTCTCGTACTACGACTACAGCGGAGCGCGCCCCAAGCTCATCATCACGGACTATGACGCCCTGACGCCCATTGCGCTTCCCTTGCAGCCGACGGAAACGGTCAAGTCCATGGACGTCTCCCTGATCCCCCGGGGCGACCTCGTTCCGCCCTGCGTGGCTATCGTCGCGGAAACGACCGGCAGCAACGGCTACCGCGTCTCCTACCTGTCCAAATACCCGGAAGACGGGGACCCGACCTTGCCGCACTCCATTGTTTACCGAACGTCAGTAGACTTCTACTACTCCAAATACAGTTCTACGGGGGAGCCGGTAGAAGATCCGCAGCCGGTGCAGGGCACCAGGGCCGGCAGCCTGTCTTACCAGCGCATGAAAGTGACGGGGACCAGGATTGACCAGAACGACATGATCAACAGTTTCTGGAAAAATCATTTCCCGTGGATGAAAGATGTAGGAGCAATCGCCGTCTATGACCAGGATCCGACCATCACCGGGAAGCCCTGGGACGGAACGGAGGAAGACAAGCCGCGAGGCTACAACACCGCCGCCACAGGCTATGAACTGACGGACGGGCAAATTCATACCAAATCCATCCGCCCGCAATGGTGCAACGCCACCGTCAAGCAGCGTCTTGCCATCCCGGAAAGCGCCCCGGCCAAGTGGAGGGAGAAATTCAAGAATGTGGGAACGCTGCAAGGCGTGCCCTGCTTCTGGGAAGAATTCTCGGTGGATCTGGTCACCATGGACCGCCCCTACGCGAGCTACCCCATTGACGGCATCTACAACGGGGAACAGCCCTCCAACGGTCCGGAAGAAGGGGAATCGCCGGAACCGTCGGAAGGAGTGCCCTATGGGGACATTGCGAAAACGGTCTGGGAATCCATGCAGGAATTGCCGTGGGACGGCTCTATTTCCTTTGTCGCGCTGGGAGAAGCGCAGACGCGGCAATACATGGGCCGCCGCGTCTCGCTGCTGGGAGGAAACCCCGCCTGGCAGAACATCAACACCATGATTCAGACTGTTTCGCGCGACCTGCAGACCAACGTGATTTCCCTGTCCTACGGCGCGCCGGAACAACTAGGGATTGAAGAATGGGTAGAATTGAAGCGCGTGAATGCTACGTCACGCAGATCCTCCACGCTGGAAAACATGCAGGGGGCGCCGGAATCGACAGAATACGGCTTTGACCCCAAGCCGGAATCCCCTACCATCAGCCAGCATATCACCAAATCCACCGGAGAATCCACGCCCGCGCCGGAATACGGCTTCCAGGTGCGCTTGCAGAAAGATACGGAGGGAGCCATCACCGGGGCGCAGATGAAGCCCGGCGCGCTCTATCTGAACGGCTCGCTGCTCGGCAAATACCCGCAGGGGGGCGGTTCCGGTTCCTCGTGGGTAACTATCCCCCAAACCAGCGGGGAAGTATGGCTCAACGTTCACTTTGACCAAGACGCCAAATT
>ENA-OWPP01001236-OWPP01001236.1-human-gut-metagenome-genome-assembly--contig:-NODE-1236-length-23163-cov-8.548858_pt1 | contig 23163 bp, 20 predicted proteins | sample MGYA00248265_ERZ651848 | MGnify/ENA primary metagenome ERZ651848 (study PRJEB26924, sample SAMEA4378233) | human gut metagenome | biome: human gut; feature: human-associated habitat; material: faeces...
CCCATGCTGCCGATACCCTGGAAAACGGCGAAGTCGTCACCGTAGACGCCAGCCGTGGCACCATCTTCCGCGGCGAAGCCAACGCACGATAAACCATCGGGAGGGATAGTCATGAATCTGACCTTGTTAGGGACGGGGAACGCAACGGTGACCCATTGTTATAATACTTGTTTCGTCCTCCATGAAAGCGGTCAATATCTGCTCGTCGATGGCGGCGGCGGGAACGGACTCCTGTGTCAGCTGGAAAAGGCCCATTTGCGCTGGCAGGATATGCGGACGGTCTTCGTCACCCATAAACACATGGATCATCTTCTGGGCATCCTCTGGCTCATGCGCATGATGTGTCAGTCCTGGCGGCGCGGGACCTATGAGGGCGAAGCCGTTATCTACGGTCATGATGAAGTCATTTCCCTGCTGCGCACGATGGGAAAGGCTCTGTTGTCCTCGAAAGACAGTGCTTTCCTCGATGACCGCCTTCATCTTGTGACGGTGACCGATGGGGAGACGCGTCAGCTCATGGGCATTGACGTAATTTTTTTCGATATCCGCTCGACCAAGGCCAAACAATTCGGCTTTTCTTTAGAACTCGCCGACGGCAGACTGACCTGCTGTGGTGATGAGCCGTATCAGCCCTGGGAAGAAGCCTATGTCCGGGATAGTAAATGGCTCCTTCATGAAGCTTTCTGCCTCGATGCCGAAGCGGATATCTTCCATCCCTATGAGAAACACCATTCGACCGTCAAAGACGCCTGCCAAACGGCAGCCCGCCTGGGCGTACAGAATCTGCTCCTCTACCATACTGAAGACAAGGACCTGGCCCATCGCCGCCAGCGTTACCATGCCGAAGGAAGCCGGTATTATCAGGGAAACCTGTATATCCCGGACGATTTGGACGTCATCGCTTTATAGTTTGTAGTACGGATTTGTAGGAGGCGCACGTGGGCAATCCGTTCGGGATTTGGATGGTTTTTCTAGCAAACTGGTCGGGGAATCGTACATATTCCGGAGCGGGCGCCCTACTTGGGCGCCCCTACAGAAAAGGGCTTATCGTCGGCGACAAGCCCTTTTCGTTGTACAACGTATCCGATTCTGTTAGAATAGATGTAAGGCCATGGCCTCGAAAGAATTTGGCAGCTTGGGAAAATGTTGCAGCAAAAATTAGCAGAAGTTGAAGAAGATCATTAAGGGATAGAGTAAGGAGACAGGGTAAAATGATACGTTTTAACAATGACTATAATCATGGCGCTCATGCCAGCGTCTTGCAGGCTTTGAATCAGACGAACGATACGCAGTACGGCGGCTATGGTGTCGATGACTGGTGTGACAAGGCAGAGAAGCTGATTTTGGAATTGGCCCAGTGCCCGCAAGGGAAGGTTTACTTTTTCCCGGGAGCGACGCAGGCCAATTTTGTCACCATTTCAGCCCTCCTCGGTTCCTGTGACAGCGTCATCTGTGCCGACACGGGCCATATCAACTGTCATGAATGTGCGTCCATTGAAAATACAGGCCACAAAATCGTCGCCCTGCCCCATCATGACGGCAAGATTACGGCGGACCAGATCGAAGGGGAAGTGCAGGCTTACTATAATTCCGGCGAAGCCGAATACCTGACGCGGCCGTCGCTGGTCTATATCTCTTTTACGACGGAATACGGCACGCTCTATACCAAGGCTGAACTGACGGCTATTTCGGAAGTCTGCCGCAAGTATCACATGTACCTCTTCGTCGATGGCGCCCGCCTGGGTTATGGCCTTGGGGCTGACGGGAATGACCTGACGCTGGCTGATTTCGGCCGCCTGGCCGACGTCTTTTATATCGGCGGTACGAAATGCGGGGCCTTCTTTGGCGAAGCCCTCGTCTTGACCGACGCCGGGATAGACCGCCGCTTCAAAGCTCACATGAAACAGTTCGGCGCCGTCCTGGCCAAAGGCTGGATCTTAGGGCTCCAGTTCTATACCCTGCTCCACGACGGGACGTATTTTGCCATTACGAAACGAGCCGATGAATACGCCGTCCGTATCCGCCAGGCCTTCCGGCAGAAAGGGATAGAAGAACTCGTCGTCAGCCCGACGAACCAGCAGTTCATCATCCTTTCGAGAGCTCAGGCCCAGGCCTTGGAAAGCAAATACATCTTTGAAGCCATGGGACCTGTTGACGACGACCACGTCTGCGTCCGCGTCTGCACGTCGTGGAGCACGAAAGCCGAAGAAGTCGACCAGCTCGTAGCTGATATTTTGAATCTGTAGGGGCTTGCACGTGGCAAGCCCGTCCCAGCATATGAGCTGTTTTCCAGCTCGGAGAGTGCGTCTTCCAATACCCAAGCGGGTCGCCCACGTGGCGCCCCTACAGTCAAAACGAATCACTAGCCACTCATAGCTAGTGATTCGTTTTTATTTATACTTTACGGCCTGGGCTTTGGCCAGCTGGTCGCAGCGCTCGTTGAGTTCGACGCCGACGTGGCCTTTGACCCAGTGGAAGGTGACGTCGTGGGCAGCGTAGAGCTTGTCCAGTTCGACCCAGTAAGCCTGGTTGAGGACGGGCTGGCCGTCGGCTTTCTTCCAGCCCCGGCGCTTCCAGCCGGCGACCCATTTGGTGATGCCGTTCTTGAGGTACTGGCTGTCTGTGTACAAGGCGACTTTCGTGCCTTCCGGTGCAAAGCGCAGGGCCATGATGGCTGCCAGGAGCTCCATGCGGTTGTTCGTCGTCGACGGATTGCCGTCGCATAGTTCCGTCACTTCGCCAGTAGCGACGTTGCAGGCAACGACGGCCCAGCCACCGGGGCCATCGGGGTTGCGCAGGCATGAGCCATCGGTATAGATGACGAAATCCTGTTCTTCGTCAGGCCGCAAGGGCTGGGACGGCGCCGCGGTCTTTGCCGTCTGGCGGGACTTTTTGGGAGCTCCTGTCCTTTTCGGCGCCGTCGTTTCTTCGCCATTGAGCCATTTCCAGGCTTCCGTCGCATCGGTGAAGCTCTTAAAGCGGGCTCCCGGGAAGCCGTCCACTTGTTTTTGGCAGTCTGCCCAGGACAGGAACAGACCGGTCGTGCGGCCGCGCCGTACGGCATATATTTTCTTTTGCATAGGACACCTCGTTTTTATAATAAAATACATATTATATTCTACCATAAAAAGGGAAAAAGAAAACAGGCGCGAACTATGACTTTCGCGCCTGTTTGGTATATAATATAGTAAAATGAGGAGACAGGAGTTTTTACAACCGAGGTGGTTTTTATGCGTATCCAACAGATTTATGCCGTTTATTTCAGCCCTACTGAGAATACCAGGCGCATCGTCTGTCAAGGCGCTTCTGAAGCGGCGCGGCTCTTCCAGGTTCCGTGCCGGGCTATTTCCCTGAACATGCCGAAGGACCGGGAAAAGGTGCATACTTTTTCAGCCGGTGACCTGGTCATCGTCGGCGGTCCGACGTATGCCGGAAAATTGCCCAATAAGATTTTGCCGACATATCAGGAAAAACTCATCGGCAAAGGGGCCCTGGCTATGGCCGTCGTGACTTATGGCAACCGGTCTTTCGATAATTCCTTAGCCGAACTCTGTGACATCCTTGACGGCAACGGCTTCCGTACCGTCGCAGCCGGTGCTTTCGTCGGGACCCATGCTTTTTCCGATGCCCTGGCTACTGACCGGCCCGATAAGGACGACCTGGCCCTCATGGTCCGCCTGACGGACATGGCCGTATCGAAAATCCGTCAGACCGATGGCATGGTACCGCGTCTCGTCGTCGATGGCGATGCCAGGGCTCCGTATTACGTCCCCAAAGGTGTCGACGGCCAGCCGGCCAAGTTCCTCAAAGCCAAGCCCAAGACAGACCTGGAAAAATGCGTATCCTGCGGCCTCTGCGCCCGCCAGTGTCCCATGGGCTCCATCGACCCGGACCAGCCGTCCGTCGTCAATGGCATCTGCATCAAGTGCCAGCGCTGCGTGCGCAACTGCCCGCATGGCGCCAAGTATTTCGACGACCCTGCCTTTTTATCCCATGTCAAGATGTTAGAGACGACCTATCAGGGCCGGGCTGACAATAAAATATTTATTTAGGAAGTGATTATCATGGATTTACAAGAAGTAAGGAACAAAGCACGCGAAAAAATGAAAGGCTGCCATGTCTGTCCCCTGTGCAACGGCAAAGCCTGCGTCGGCATGATTCCCGGTTTCGGCGGCCTGCGCACGGGACGGTCTTTCATGCGTAACGTCGAAGCGCTCCAGGAATACGGCCTGGTCATGCGCAGCATGTCTGGCGTCGACGACCCGGATACGGCTGTGACCCTTATGGGAAAACGGCTCAGTATGCCGGTACTCCTGGCGCCGGTCGGCGGCATCGTCCTCAATGCCCAGGTAGACGGCGACCCGGCGGAAGTAGAACAAGAGTATGACGAAGCCGTCACTCAGGCAGCCCTGGATGTGGGTACGCTGTGCTTTACCGGTGACAGCGGTGCTCCGTATATGTATTCATCCGGCATTGCATCTTGTAAGAAACGGCCGGGCATCGTCATCCCGACTATCAAGCCCCGCAGCAACGACCAGATCATCGAGAAAGCCCATCAGGCCGAAGAAGCCGGCGCTTTTGCCGTTGCCAGCGACATCGATGCGGCGACGCTGATTAACATGCGGATTTTCGGTCAGCCCGTAGGGCCCAAGAGTGCCCGTGACATTGCCGAAGTCGTCCAGGCTATCAAACTGCCCTTCATCGTCAAAGGCGTCATGTCGGCCGAAGAAGCCGTCTCCTGTGCCGAAGCCGGTGCCCAAGGCATCGTCGTCAGCAACCACGGCGGCCGCGTCCTCGACGGCATGGCCGGTACGGCCGATGTCCTGCCTGATATCGCCGCAGCCGTCAAAGGGCGGATCACCATTTTCGTCGATGGCGGTATCCGTCACGGCGAAGACATCCTCAAGATGCTGGCCCTCGGCGCCGACGCCGTCCTCATCGGCAGACCGGCTGCCGTCGCTGCTGTCGGAGGTGGGGCCGAAGGGGTCAAACTCCTCCTGGATACGCTCAAACGCCAGCTCATGGATGCCATGATGATCACCGGCGTCCGCGATTTGTCCCATGTCCCGGCGAATATCGTGCGGAAGCTGGATTAGATAGAAGCTAGCCACTGGCCACGCATCCCACATTGACAGCCTGCTTGTCTTGCCCGTATAATAGTACTATTAGCTTTGTACTTGATAGGAGGTATTCCATGCACAGCATTTCCTATTTCTGGCACTTATCGCGCCTTATATACGGGCCCCGGAATTTCCAGGAAAACAAGCGGGCTGTCGTTTTTTTTGCCCGTGCCGTGTCCAACCGGGCTTTATTTGAAGAGCTCTACGATTTCTTTGACCATTATGAACCGATGAAGGGCTTCTTGGAGCAGCATGACCCGGATTTCCAGGAAGTCATGACCCGCGTCTTCTTGTTCAAGAATTCGACCATGCGCCAGCGTCTCGATGCCTTGAAACATCATTTCACTATCTTGCGGACTTTCTTTTCTGACGAGGTCATCCATGAACTCTACTGGGGGAACGGCTATACCCTGTGGACTTCGCCGGACGAATCGCTGCCCCTGGAAGCGCGGCTCATCTTCGATACGGGCCAGCGCAAGGAAGGCTTCTTGTCGCTCTACCTCTATCATGAAGGCCAGATGATCTATCATTTCAATTTTCGTTTCGATTACAATGTTGACGGGACGCCGTCCGTGTACATCGGCACCATCCAGGGCTCAAAGCACGGCCTGGAAACGACCAAGGTCCTGACCAAGAAGCTCTTTGGCTATCGGCCGAAGAATTTCATCCTCTATCTCATGCGCATCTTCGTCCAGACCTTGGGCATCCATGACATATATGTCATCACGGACGAAGGCTTCTATACCAACAGCCATATGCTGCGCGGCAACCGCTCGAAGAAGACCAATTTCAATGAATTCTGGATCGGCGAAGGAGCCGCACCGGATGGCAAGGAACCGTGGTATTACCACCTGCCTATCGAAGAAAGACGGCGCAAATACGGCGAAATCAAGTCGCAGAAGCGCAACCTTTTCCGCAAGCGCTATCTCCTCATGGACACCATCATCCCGCCGTACATCGCTGCCATCAAGGCCCTGTTCCGCCAGGGCTTCGACCCGGTACCGTCGGCCATCGACGAAGCATCCATTACGGACAAACCGGCTGATTACGACCCTATCGAAGCACCGGCGAAATAGTGAATGGTGATCCGTGGGAGGCTGTCGCACGAAGGCTTCTACCATCATGCGCGGCCCCGTTTACTTTATAGTTTGTAGTACAGAGTTTGTAGTTTGCAGAGAAAACCTTTAAATTTAAACCCATCCGCTAACCACTAACAACTAGCCACGAGCCACTTAAAAAGCGCTGTCTTCATGCGACAGCGCTTTCTTTTTTTTGCAATCAGCGGTCTGCGGATTGCGACAAACGACGAACGACCTACGCTTCTGTTTCTCCGATGACGACGCGGCGGCCGCCCTGGGCTTCGTAGAGGCGATGGGAGATGGAGAGGACCGTCCGGTCTTTGGCGGCGGCCTGCAGGGCCTGCAGGACCTGGCTTTCTGTCAGGGAATCGAGATTGGCCGTGATTTCATCGAACAAGAGAATCTGCGGGTTCATGACGACGGCCCGGGCGATGGACAGGAGCTGGCTCTGGCCGCGGGAAAAGAGTTCCGGCCGGAAGGGCGTGTCCAGTCCCTGGGGCAGGGCACAGCACGTATCCCACAGACCGACGAGGTGCAGGGCTTTTTCCATGGCGCCTGCTGTGACCCGCGGGTCCTTGAGGCTGATTTGGTCGGCGACGGTACCGCTGATGGCGTGGAACTGCTGCTCGACGTAGCCGAAGACCTGGCGCCGGACAGCAGGGGCCAGCCGGGACGGGTCGCAGCCAAAGATGCGGACCTGGCCTTCCCGGGGCTGGTAGAGGCCGAGGATGAGTTTGAAGAGGGTGCTCTTGCCGGCGCCGGTACGGCCGGTGATGGTGACCATTTCCCCGGCGGCGACGGTGAGCGAAAAGTGGCGGAAAATATCTTTTTCCCGGCCATAGCCAAAGGCGGCATCGTCGATGACCAGTGGTGCCGCTGCTGCGTCAGGGACTTCCGGTTCTTTTCGTTCCTGGATGGGTTCGGCAAAGAAGTCCTTCAGGCGGCCGATACCGGCGACGGCAGACTGGATGTTCTGGATTTCCATGCCGATGCTTTCTAAGGGCGAGAAGATGCGGCGCACATAGGCGATGAGGGCGACGACGCTGCCGACGGTCATGCCGAAGATTTCCTGCAGGGACGGACTGCTGACGGACAGGGCCATCATCAGGCAGATGATGACCGTGCAGCTGGTGATGATGATCGGCGAATAGATGGAGTCACAGAAATTGCTCCGTTCCATGGCGTCGAAACTGGCCCGGATCGTCCGGCCATAGCGCTGTCGCAGGTAGCGTTCCTGCTGGCACGTGTGAATCGTGCGGATATTATGGACCGTTTCCGGAATGAGTTCGTTCGTCCGGCCTACGGCGATGCGGTTGTCCCGCTGGGCCTGGAGCATGCGCTTCTGGAAATAGCGGGTCAGGATAAACAAGAGGGGCAGGCAGATACAGAGCAATATGCCCAGGCCCAGACTCAGGTGGAAGACGACGACGAGGATGCTGAGAATCGTGAAGGCATCGGCAATCATGCTGACGACGCCGGAATCGAAGAGGTTTTCCAGGGTATCGACGTCGTTGACGAAGAGCGATGTGACAGCGCCGGCTTCATGGCTGACGAAGTACGCCGCCGGCAATTCGTCGAGGCGCTGGCACATGGCTGAGCGCAGGCCGTGGGTGATTTTCTGGCCGAAGACGGTGATCAGCGTCTCCTTGAGGGCATCGACGAGGCCGCTGCCGGCATTGAGGGCAAAGTAGAGGATGCCTGCCGTCAGCAGGGGATAGGCGCTGAACGAGCCGCTGACCAGGCTGTCGACGATGTATTGCAGGATGAGGGGCGGCGTGACGCTCACGGCGATGGACGCGATGATGGCTGCGATGAGGATCACCAGGAGCAGGCCGTTCTTTTTCAGGGTCTGCCAGAAAATATTACGCATGGTGGGCACCTCCCTGGGCATGCTGCAGGTCATAGAGATTCCGGTAGGCCGGACAGGATGCATATAGAGCTTCGTGCGTGGCGACGACGCTGGTCCCGTCCCCGTTGAGCCAGATGACCTGGCCCAGATTGGGGAAGAGGCTCAGGCGGTGCGAGATGAGGAGGATGATGCGGTCGCTGTAATCCTGGCGCAGGCTGGTGAAAATCTTCCGTTCTGTCGCCATGTCGACGGCGGCAAAAGGGTCGTCGAGGATGAGGAGCGGCCGCGGATGGAACAGGGACCGGGCCAGGGCGATACGGGCCTGCTGGCCGCCGGACAAGCGCTGGCCGCCTTCGCCGATGGGCGTCTCTATCCCCATCGGAAAGGTAGCGCAGTCCTCATCCATGCAGACCTTTTTCAGGACCGGGGCGATGTCACCGGACAGGCCGAGGCGGATGTTCTCTTCGACGGTAGCCGCAAAGAGTTCCGCGTCGTGGCCGCAGTAGCCGACGATGCCGTCTGGCGCCGTGTGGCCGTTGCCCAGTTCCTTGGCGCCAAAGAAAATCTGGCCGCCGTGCGGGTTTTCACAGAGGAAGGCCTGGCCCAGCGTCGATTTGCCGCAGGCGACAGGCCCGGTGATGCCGATGATAGTACCGGGACGGGCCGAGAAGGAGAGGTCCTGGAAAATAGGGCCGTCACTGCCGGGATAGGTGAAGGACAGGTGGCGGACCGTCAGGGCTGCCGGGGCTGCCGGCGGTACGGGATCGGGCAGTTCCGTTGCCGCCTGGAGATGGGGCTGGATGCGCTGCCACGAAACCTGGGCTTTCTGGATGGCGTTGAACAATTTTGCCGCATGGGATGATTTCGTCGCCAGCTTGATGAAACAGGCCAGGTACGTCGAGAAAGCGGCGATATCCCAGCTTTCCCAACCCGTTCCCAGGACGTTGCGGCCGCCGAACCAGATGACCAGCATCGTGCCGATCATGGCGATGACTTTGTAAATCGGCTGGAGTGTATTTTCCCAGAGATTGGCCAGGATCATCTTCTTTTCATAGTCAGCCAGGTAGCCTTCATACCGCTGGTCCTGTATGGCTTCTTCGCCGTAGACGCGGTACGTCAGGGCGTTGCTGATGCGGTCCAGGGTCATGCCCGACAGGGCGCCGCTGCTTTCTTTGCTGCGGGCCGCCGTCACGGCGACCAGGCGGCGCAGGCTGTTGGCCAGGGCATAGGCGATGGGCGGGAAGACGAGGACGCACAGCGTCAGGCGCCAGTCGTACCAGACGAGCATGACCACATAGGCCGCCATGACGACGCCGGTATCGAAGATTTCCGTCGTGAACTTGCGCATCCCTTCGACGCAGGTGTCGATGTCGGAAATGACTTTGGTCATCAAGGCACCCGTATCGGCCTGCTCCATGTCCCGCTTCGGCGTCTGGACCAGGTGTTGGTAAAGCCGGTCTTTCATGGAAAGGCTGATGTTGTTGGCGAACTTCCGGACGTACAGGCGCTTGACATAGCGGGCGCCCTGGACGCCGAGGATGACCAGGGCGTAACAGAGACAGAGGGCGTACATATCCGCTGCCGTCCGGGTACCGCCGAAAATATCATAGAGGTATTGGGCCAGCTGCCCGTCGAACCAGGGGCCGGCAATCATGCCGACATTGTATAAGATACCGCTCAGCGTGACGATGAGCAGCAATTTCTTTTCATGGTAAAAATAATAACGGACCGAACCCGGGCCGAATCGTTTCAATGGGAACACCTCACATTTGATGATTATAGTTCATATATCATACACTATTATGGGCCTTTGTACAACAGGACGCAGGCAGGGTGCCGTTCATCGTTCGTCGTAGGACTATCGCATGAAGATTTCTGCCATCATGCAAGGTACCTTTCAATTTATAGTTTGTAGCATGGAGTTTGTAGAAAACCACTCACTAAAAACTACAAACTGCAAACTTAAAGCTCAAAAAGGCGTTGTTTTCATGTAACAGCGCCTTTTTTTCGAATGAGACTATTGCCTATATGATGGGAAATGGGGACAGGCCTCTTGCGTAAAGTCAAAAAGACGAATATAATAGAGTTGTATGAAAGTCAAAAAGGAAAATATATTTTTACGGGGTGATTATGATGAGTGTATTAGCGGATAAGATTGAACAATTCATTTTACATAAATTGTTAGAAGAAGACGATTCAGACATTGTATTGCGCCGTAATGAGCTGGCCGACGAACTGCAATGCGCTCCGTCCCAGATCAGCTACGTCCTGAGCACGCGTTTTTCCAACGACAAGGGCTATCTGGTCGAATCGCGGCGCGGGTCCGGTGGATTCGTCCGCATCATCAAGCTGACGCCGAAGAAGCAGGACCGCACGCCGGTCCTCCTGCACGAACGGCTGCCGGCCGTCAGCATTTCCATGGAAGACCTGGATGCCATGCTGTACCAGCTCCTCAAGCGGCGCAGCCTGACCAACAACGAAGCGGTCATCCTACACTTGACTTTTGAATCCCTCTATCGCCGCATCGACGATGAAGGGACGCGCCTGCTGGTCATCAGCGACATTTTGAAGAACCTCAATCTCCATTGAGTGATAGAAAGGACGTGAGGGCTATGTTATGTGATGCCTGTAAGAAAAGAGAGGCTGTTGTCCATATCGTCAAGATCGAGAACGGGCGGCGCACGGACTTGCACCTGTGTGCGGCCTGTGCCAAGAAACAGACTAATTTTTCTAATTTCAGAGATTTGAATATCATCGATAACGACTTTTTCCGCAAGATGGCTTATCCCGATTATCAGGGACGCAGCGGCGACGAACCGCGCTGTGCCAGCTGCGGCATGACCTACAGCGAATTCAACCGCTTGGGCAAATTCGGCTGCCCCGACTGCTATGAAGCGTTCCAGGAAGAAATCCCGCCGCTCCTGCGCCGCATCCACGGCCACAGCAAGCACGTCGGCAAAGTGCCCAACCGCGGCACCGGCGTCTTCCGGACGGCGACGCACGTCAAGCGCCTGCGCCAGCACCTGCAGAAGCTGGTCCAGGAAGAACGCTATGAAGAAGCGGCCAAGGTCCGCGATGAGATCCGCGCCCTCCAGCGTCAATTGCCGGACGGCGGAAAGGGGGAATGAGTCATGGCACATGATATGCTCCAGCAGCCGCTCTGTCCCTGGCAGGATGGGACGGGCAACTTCAATGACATCGTCATCGACAGCCGCGTCCGTCTGGATCGGAACCTGAAGAAATACGTCTTTCCTGACAAGGCGTCGGATACGGAACTGGCAGCCGTCCTAGAAGAAGGAAAACGCCAGATCGGTCCCCTCGATACACTGGGACACGGCCGCTATACCTTCATCGGCCTGGAAGAGTTATCGCCGATGGAACGGGAAATGATGGTAGTGAAACATTTTTCGTCGGCCAGCCATATCGAACATCCGAAACACCGCGGCGTCTTGCTCCGTGACGACGGGGCCGTCTCCATCATGCTCAACGAAGACGACCACTTCGTCATTCAGACGGCAGCGCCAGGCTTCGACCTCCAGCGCGTCTGGGACCAGGCTGCCCAGGTCGACGATGCCTTGGAAAGCCACTTGGATTTCGCCTTCCGCGATGATTTCGGCTATCTTACGGCCAGCCCGTCCTTGACGGGTACGGGCTTGACGGCAGGCGTGACCATCCACGTGCCGGCCCTGGTCATGATGAAGCGTTTCAATCGCATCGTCCAGGGCATCACCAAATTCGGCTTCACCGTATCCGGGATGTACGGTGAACGCAATGAATGCATTGGCAATATCTTCCAGATCACGAACCAGGTCACCTTGGGTGTGACCGAAACGGATATCTTCGACCAATTGAGCAAAATCGTCACTCAGATCGTCCAGGAAGAACAGAATTGCCGTAGTCTCGTTTGGGACCATAATGAAAATACGTTAAAAGATAAATGGCTGCGCACGTACGGGACGCTCAGTCAGGCCTGGCTCCTGTCGGACCAGGAATCGCTGGCCCTGGCCAGCGACCTGCGCTTCGGCATCGATATGGGCGTCATCCCGGAACAGCCCTTGGCTTATGAAGCCATCATGAACGTCGTTGAACCGGCTTATTTACAGCTCAAAGCCGGGACGGAACTGAATGATGAAGAACTTCAGCACCAACGGGCCCAGGCCGTCCAGTCCGTGCTCGCAGCTTACCGGAGGAAGTGAATTTCCCATGATGAACAATCGTCTTACCAATGATGCCAAAGCTGTCCTGCAGTATGCGCAGGACGCGGCACAAAAATTCCACCATAATTACGTCGGGACCGAACATATCCTGCTCGGTCTCGTTCTCAATACAGACAGCATTGCCGGCCTGCTCCTCAACCAGTTGGGCCTGACGCCGGAAAATGTTACCCGTGCCATCGAACAGCACGTCGGCTGGGGCCAGGATACGCCGTCGAAACTGCGCTTGACACCGCGGACGAAGCGGGCGATGGAACTGGCTGTCCGCGAAGCGAACCGGCTGGAACAGAATTATGTCGGCACAGAACACATGCTGGCAGGTATCCTTGAAGAAGGGAGCGGTATGGCCGTCCAGATCTTGGAAGACATGGATATCGACCCGGACCTCGTCTCCCAGCGCTTGAGCGAACTCATGAACGACCCGGACGTCGAAGGCAACGACGCTGTAGCCAACAAAAACGGCAACGACTTGTCCCAGTTCGGCCGCGACCTTAATGAATGGGCCAAACAGGGGAAAATCGACCCGGTCATCGGCAGGGAAAAGGAAATCAGCCGCGTCATCCAGATCCTCAGCCGCCGGACCAAGAACAATCCGGTCCTCATCGGCGCCCCTGGCGTCGGCAAGACGGCCATCGCCGAAGGTCTGGCCCAGCGCATCATCACTGGCAATGTGCCCGACAGCCTGCTGGACAAGCGCATTTTCTCCCTCGATTTGGCCAGTATCGTTGCCGGTACCAAGTACCGTGGTGAATTTGAAGAACGGATCAAGCGCATCCTCGACACGATCGAAGCGGATGACTCGATCATCCTCTTCATCGACGAAATCCATCAGCTCATCGGAGCCGGTGCTGTCGAAGGCACCATGGATGCGGCCAACATCCTCAAACCGGCCCTGGCCCGCGGCGATTTGCAGTGCATCGGTGCTACGACACTCGATGAATACAAGAAGCACTTTGAAAAAGATGCTGCCTTGGCCCGCCGCTTCCAGCCCGTCCTGGTCGGCGAACCGACGGAAGACGATGCCATGGCTATCCTCTTCGGCCTGCGCGACCGCTACGAAGCCTTCCACAAGGCCCACATCACCGATGAAGCCGTAAAGGCTGCGGTCAAACTGTCGTCACGGTACATTTCCGACCGTTATCTGCCGGACAAGGCCATCGACGTCATGGACGAAGCGGCGGCCCGCGTCCGCATGAAGGTCTATGCGCCGTCCCATGAACTTCAGGACCTGGAACAGAAACTGGCCGACATCAATAAAGAAAAAGAAGCGGCCCTGGCTGGCGAAGACTTTGAAAAATGCGCGTCCCTCCGCGATGCCGGCAAGAAAGTATCGTCGGAAATCTCGGCCCTTCAGAAAGAAAAGAAGCAGCACGACGATGAAAAGCTCGTCGTTACGGAAAACGACATTGCCGACGTCGTATCCATGTGGACAGGCGTCCCGGTCCAACAGATTACGGAAACGGAATCGCAGCGCCTCCTCCATTTGGAAGCCGAACTGCACAAACGGGTCATCAGCCAGGACGATGCCGTCACGACTGTGGCCAAAGCCGTCCGCCGGGCCCGCGCCGGCCTCAAGGATGCCAACCGGCCTATCGGTTCCTTCCTCTTCCTCGGCCCGTCCGGTGTCGGCAAGACCGAACTGGCCCGGACCCTGGCAGCCCAGCTCTTCGGCAGTGCTGACAACATGATACGCATCGACATGAGCGAATTCATGGAAAAATACAGCGTTTCCCGCCTGGTCGGCGCGCCTCCGGGCTACGTCGGCTATGAAGAAGGCGGCGAACTGACCGATGCCGTCCGGGAAAAGCCGTACAGCGTCATCCTCTTCGATGAAGTGGAAAAGGCCAGCAGCGACTTCTTCAACCTGCTCCTGCAGGTCCTCGACGAAGGCCGCCTGACCGATTCGAAAGGGCGGACTGTCGACTTCCGCAATACGGTCATCATCATGACCAGCAACCTCGGCGCATCGCATCTCAAGCCGTCGGGCCCGGTCATGGGCTTCTCGACGGGCGGCGACAGCGCCAAGGACCGGGAAGCATCTTTTGCAGTAGCCAAGAAGGAAATCATGGCCGATGTGAAACGCTTCTTCCGGCCGGAATTCCTCAACCGTATCGACGAAATCATCGTCTTCAAGCCGCTGGAACAGAAAGACCTGCGCCAGATCGTCGACATCCTGCTCAAGGACCTGACCAAGCGCCTCGGTGAAAAGGGTGTCGCCCTCGACTGGACAACGGCTGCCGACGACGTCCTGGTCGAGGAAGGGACGGACTTCGCCTATGGCGCCCGGCCGTTGAAGCGGGCTATCCAGAAGCTCGTCGAAGACCCGATTGCCGAAATGCTCCTCAGCAGCAGTGTCAAGGAAGGCAATACGATCCATGTCGACAGCCTGGACAAGAAGAAACTCGTCTTTACGACGGAGTAAGGAGCAGTCATGGCAAAGATAAAGACCCGTTACGTCTGCAGTAACTGCGGCAGCGTGTCCAGCCGCTGGCTCGGTCGCTGCCCGCAGTGCGGCGAATGGAATACCATGGTTGAAGAGACGGTCGCGCCGGAAGCGCCCAAAGCGGCACAGAGCATGGCTCGCAGCGGTCCGGCGTCGCAGGCGGCGTCCCTGGCGGATATCGCCATGGAAGACATGGCCCGCATGGAAACGGGCATTGGCGAACTGGACCGCGTCCTTGGCGGCGGCATCGTCCCAGGGGCGCTGATCCTGCTCAGCGGCGACCCGGGCATCGGCAAGTCGACGCTGGTCCTGCAGCTGGCCGCTGCCGTCTGTGACAAGAACGGCACCGTCCTCTACGGCTCTGGCGAAGAATCGGCGGGCCAGATCAAGATGCGCGCCCAGCGCCTGGGCATTTCCACGCCGGACTTGATCATCCAGGCCGATACATCCCTGGACCATATCCTCGACGAAGCCAAGAAGCGGCGGCCGGCCCTGCTGGTCGTCGATTCCATCCAGACCATGTACAGCCAGTCCGTCGAAGGGACGCCGGGCAGTCTGGCCCAGATACGCGAGAACACGAGCCGCCTCATGACCTTTGCCAAAAGCGAAGGCATCCCCATCGTCGTCATCGGCCACGTCACCAAGGACGGCGCCATTGCCGGGCCGCGCATGATGGAACACATGGTAGACGTGGTCCTCTACTTTGAAGGTGAACGGAACTACCAGTTCCGCATCCTGCGGGGCATCAAGAACCGCTTCGGCTCGACCAATGAATCGGGCCTGTTCACCATGACCAGCAGCGGCCTGTCGGAACTGGAGAACCCGTCTCAGCTGCTCCTGGCCGAACGGGCGGCCGACCAGGCCGGCTCAGCCGTAGCTGCCGTCCTGGATGGCATGCGGCCCATGCTTGGTGAAATCCAGGCCCTGACGGCCCATTCCGTCTTCGCCGTCCCGCGGCGGACGGCATCGGGCATGGACTATAACCGCCTGATCATCCTCCTGGCCGTCCTGGAAAAGCGCCTGGGCGTACCCCTGGGCAGCCAGGACGTCTACATCAACGTCGTCGGCGGCCTGCGCCTGACCGAAACGGCAGCCGACCTGCCCGTTGCCCTGGCCGTCTATTCCAGCCTGCGGGACATCTCCATGGACAGCCGGACCGTCGTCATGGGCGAAGTCGGCCTCACCGGCGATATCCGCCGCGTCCCCCAGGCCCTGCGCCGCGTCAAAGAAGCGGCCAAGATGGGCTTCAACGCCTTTATCCTGCCCAAAGGCAACCTGGAAGACATCGAAACAGACAAATTCCCGGACTGCCATTTCGTAGGCGTAGCCACCCTGCGCGAAGCCATCGAAAAGGCCTTCCGGAGATAACCTTATGCTACAAACTGCGAACTTAATACCCCAAAAGGCGCTGTCTTTATGCGACAGCGCCTTTTCGCTTGCCTTTTTTGAGTAAACCTGTTACGCTAATTTTAGTGGCTAGTGGCTAGTGCTCCCCTGATAGGGGATCTGTCAGCGCAGCTGACTGAGAGGTTTTCAAGGCAACCTCTCCGGCCTTACGGCCACCTCCCCTATTATGGGAGGCATAATCCGAATGGGCCGTCTCAAGCCATTCTGGCCCATCAGGTGCCGGCCGATGAAGGGCGCAAGACGGTTGTCAGAACGGACAGCTGTAGCTGGCGGCCCGCCTGCCCCGTAGGGGCGCCCACGTTGGGTGGCTGTTTTCCGGCTCCCCTGATAGGGGAGCTGTCAGCGAAGCTGACTGAGAGGTTGATGGCTGGCTGTTAACGATCACTATAACCGGAAAGGAGTGTATCATCATGCGAAAATGGATTCAGTTAGCTTTACTGGTTCTCTGCTTTTTCTGTCTCAGTGGAGCCGCCCTGGCTGCCTCGGCGGTGACGCCGGACGGCTATTTCAACGGCATCCGCCTGGCCGGCAAAGTCCGCGTCGTCCATTCCTTTCCGGATATACGCGTCCAAGTCGTCAGCGCATTTCCAGACCTGCGCGTCCAGACCGTCAACTATTTTCCCAATAACATCGGCCAATGGCAGTTCGTCGATTACGGCGAAGACTTCACGATTCAATTTGTCGATTCCTTCCCGGACATCCGCATCCAATTCGTCAATAGTTTCCCTGGAGTTCCTTAACTTATCCTACTTGGTCCCGGCCCATACGGAATGGAAGAGCCGGCAAGTAGAAGAAAACTATGTCGACAAAGACGGCAAGCTTCACAGCTTCTATCGTACGGAAAACTATCCCGAATACGTTCCCGACCACGATGTGCCGTATGTCACTGTAGGCGTCCAATTCCAGTGTTTCGATACGAAAACGGGCAAACTCGTCGCCTCCAGTGAAGACGTGCGCCGCCGCAATAGCGAAAATAACCCGCCGTCTGTCTACAACTGCATCATTGAAAAAATACACGGCCAATGGCCGTTGTGTAGGGGCTTCCACGTGGGAAGCCCGCTAGAGAGAATTTACCACAGCCTATTCTGGGGCTGTGACGGGCCTTTATGAACAACGGAATCGCAACTTTTATGATGAAAGGTGAGAAAAATTAGATGAAATACGATTTTACGACGATTATTGACCGAGCTGGTAAGGATGCTACGGCTTTCGATGGCATTGGCAAGACCGTTTGGGGCTTTGAACCGGATAAGGCCAAGCCCGGTTTCGATGAAATCCCCATGTGGGTAGCGGACATGAATTTCGCGACTTGCCCGGCTGTCGTCCAAGCCATGGAACAACGGTTGAAGCACCCGCTTTTTGGTTATTTCCTGCCGTCTGATGCCTATTACCAGCGCATCATCGACTGGCAGACGATCCGTCATGACTGGCCGGAACTGACACGCGACATGATCGGCTATGAAAATGGCGTCCACGGCGGCATTACTAGCACTATCCAGGTTCTGACCGAACCGGGAGACGCCGTCTTAGTCCACAGCCCGACGTATCCTGGCTTTATCGGTGACTTGAGCAATACGGGCCGGCACGTCGTCTTTAGCCCTCTTCGCAAAGAGCAGGGCATTTGGCGCATGGATTTCGCCGACATGGAAGAAAAAATCAAGAAGCATCATGTCCACCTGGCTATTTTCTGCTCACCTCAGAATCCGACAGGCCGCGTGTGGGAACGCTGGGAAATTGAACAGGCCATGGCTCTTTTCAAAAAATACGATGTCTTAGTCATCAGTGATGAAATCTGGTCGGATATCATTTTCCAAGGCCACTGCCATATCCCGACGGCAGCCGTCTCCGAAGACGCCCGCCAGCGTACGGTCGCTTTCTATGCTCCGTCCAAAACCTTCAACCTGGCCGGGCTGATCGGTAGTTACCACATCATCGCCAATCCGCTCCTGCGAGAAAAGATTACGCAGCACGGACAACGGACCTGTTATAACGAAATGAACGTCCTTTCCATGCACGCCCTGATTGGTGCCTATAGCCAGGACGGACACGAATGGACCGACGAATTGAACCAGGTCCTGGAAAGCAATTGCCGCTATGCGACCCAGTATATCCAGGACCATTTCCCAGGTTGCCAGGTCAGCTTGCCGCAGGGGACTTACATGCTCTTCGTCGAATGTGGGGAATACTTGAAAGCCAACCAGATGACCTTGCCGGAACTCCTGAAAAAAGCCTGGGACGTCGGCGTCGCTTGGCAAGATGGTCGGAAATTTGCTTGGAAAGACGCTATGCGCCTGAACCTGGCCCTGCCCCGGACCCGCCTGGAAGAAGCTATGAGACGCTTGTCGGAATACGTATTTTAGAAGATAGGGAAAATAATGCCAAAAAGGGGATTTTTTGATGAAACATTTAGAAGTAGTAGCTGCGATTTTGGAATACGATGGAAAAATTCTTTGTATGGAACGAGGCCAGGGGAAATTTGACTATGTCAGTTTCAAGTATGAGTTTCCCGGTGGCAAGATTGAACCGGGCGAAGCCAAGCACACGGCCATCGAACGGGAACTGCGGGAAGAAATGGATGTCCACGTGTCTGTCAAGGAATCGGATTTGTACATGACCGTCCATCACGATTATCCTGATTTTTCCATGACCATGTATGCCTTCTACTGCCATTTGGACAAGCCCGACTTTGTCCGCAAAGAACACGTCGATGCGAAGTGGATGACTCCCGAAGATATGCCGACATTGGACTGGGCACCGGCCGACGTGCCCATTATGAAAAAAATTTCTGGAAAGTAAGGAGTAAATGAATCTGCATATAAGTTATCGCTTCTAAAACGTTACAGACAAAATATATAATCTTTTTATGAAAAAATCTGTTGCATGAATGATTGAATCATTATACAGCAGATTTTTTTTTAATCCATATTGTTTTTGAGAACATGATATGCCCTATGTTATTTTATGGTTTTTCGGTATATAATGAGAAAAGATAAATGAGTACGAAAAAATAAATAATAAGGAGAATTTTTTATGTCGAATTTTTATGATAAGACGGACCCGGTGTCGATAGAAAAATATGCCAAGAAGATGATTGGCAAGACGTTCCGTGAAATCTGGGAAGAAAACGAAATGTCTTCATCCGGATTGCTAAAAGAAAAGACAACGACTGATGGATATATGCAGTCCCATACCAATAAGCACTACAAAGGTGGTATGGGGAACCTTGTGGAGGAATGTTATTTCAAATACAAAAGTAATAATGATTCAGATCCTGATTTCAAAGAAGCTGGTGTAGAACTGAAGGTTACGCCGTATAAGAAAGTAGGGAAAAAGCAGGAATTACGGGCCAAGGAACGATTAATCATTACAATGATTGATTATTATAACCTCGTCAAAGAACCTTCTTTCTGGGAAAGTCATGTCTGGAAGAAAGCGCAGCTTATCCTCTTGGTATGGTATCTCTACGAAAAGGGAAAAGAAAACATCGATTTCCATGTCGATTTCGTCAAATTGTTCACGCCGCCGGAAGAAGACCGGAAAATCATGGAAGCTGATTATAACAAAATAGTCGCTAAGGTGCGGGCAGGGAAAGCACATGAATTGTCAGAAGGCGATACCCTTTATTTAGGAGCTGCGACGAAAGGTGCTACATCGGCTGACAGGCGCGGACAGCCTTATAGTGATATCGAAGCGAAACAGCGGGCGTTTTCTTTCAAAAATTCCTATATGACATATGTCTTGAATACCTATTTCGTACCGGATGTCACGACATATGAACCCATTGTTCACGGAGAAGTTGATGATTTTGAAGGGTATGTCGTCAAAAGAATCAATGCCTATCGGGGCAAGAGCGTTGCTGAACTTTGTCAAATCTTTGATATTGATATCAGTCAAAAGAAGCCGAAGAATCTGGAATCGATGCTAGCTTTCCGTATGCTGGGAATCAAGGGGAATCAGGCCGAAGAATTTGCTAAGGCGAATATCGTCGTGAAGTCCGTCCGGATTAAAGCAAATGGAATCATCAAAGAGAGTATGTCTTTTCCGACATTCCGATTCAAGGAATTAGTAAAACAGACGTGGGATGATTGTGATTTTGGCAATTACTTGCGGGATACACGTTTTTTATTCGTTATTTATCGATTCGATGCTGAAGGCCGATTGATTTTGCGAGGCTGTCAGTTTTGGAATATTCCTTACGAAGATCTTGAATGTGAAGTGCGCAAGGTATGGGAAAGGACAAAGCAAGTACTGGTAGAAGGATTGCAGTTCTGGAAAGACGATAAAGGCCGGTATCACAATAATTTCCCCAAGATGGCAGATAACCGTGTATCCCATGTACGACCGCATGGAAGAAATCAGAAAGATACAGATGAATTGCCAGATGGTCGTTTGTATCCCAAGCAATGCTTCTGGCTGAATAACAGCTATATACTTGAACAAATAAAAGATGAACTAAAATAAAAAATCCTGGGGGGAATTATTCTCCAGGATTTCTTATTTAACTTAAATATATTGAAATATATATTGAAAATATTTGAAAAATAATTTAAATATATTATAATAAAAATAATAATATTGAATTCATGAAGGGAGAAAAAACATGGAAAGCAAAAGAGAAAAATTTATTCGTTTAGCGGAATCGAGAACTAATAAAATTTTAAACATGATTCAATTGTTAGGAAATTGTTCTAATAAACAATCTTACGAATATACAGAGAGAGATGTTGATGAAATATTTTCAGCAATTGAAAGAGAATTAAAAGCAACTAGAAAGAAATTTTCAGATAATAATGGGAATGAACATAAGTTGTTCAAATTAAGAAAATAAGCAAGGGAGATTGGAGATATGTTACAAGGGAAATGGTACTTTCCTTCTAATGGGTATGGCGTTTTTAACGGCATCAATGATCCTGGTATTACCACTTTTACAGCAGATATTACAGGTCACGTCAATTCATTAGTACGGGAAGTTATACAAAATTCATTGGATGCAGTGAAAGATGATGACAAACCAGTTGTTGTTGAATTCAATCAGTTTGAATTATCTAATGTGAATTTTCCGGGGCAGACTAGGTTTGGAAATGTTTTGCGAGAATGTTTGGAAGAAAATAAAACTGAATCTGATGTGGTTAAATTTTTTGAATCGGCCATACGCTGTTTTGAATCACCTATCAAGGTGTTAAGAATATCAGATTTTAACACAAAAGGACTAGAAGGAGCTCAAACGAATGATTATAAAAGCAGTTGGGGGAGATTAGTAAAATGTAATGGTGCATCCAATCAGAATAGTACGGCAGGCGGTAGCTATGGTATTGGTAAATCAGCGAGCTTCCTATGTTCTGATTTGCATACTGTCTTTTATTCTAGTTTGGATATGCAAGATATTAAGTCGACCATCGGAGTTACTCGCTTGATTTCTTTTAGAGATTCTGAACATAACAGCGAAATGACAACTGGACAAGGCTTTTTTTCAAATAGTTGTAAAATCGATGCAATTTTATCCTTTCCTGATTTTGAAAAAGATTATGCCAGGATGGAATCAGGTACGGATATTTATATTATGGGAATGACCGATGTTGAAAATTTAAAGCAAAAATTGATACAAGCCGTTCTTGAGAATTTTTTAGTTTCTATATGGAGTGGGAAGTTAGAAGTCATAATCCAGCAGTTACAGCCGATACGGTTATGTAAGGAGTCATTGGGAAAATATGTTAAATCCGTTACGGAAAGGATGATTGAATCTGCATATCAAAAGAAGTTAGCCACTCAGATGAGAAATTACTATCAATTATTGACGACATCTCCTCTTGAAAATCAGGATATCAAAAAAATACCATTAGACTCTCAAAAATTCGGTAAAAAATATGGCTTTCACGATGGAGAATCAACTTTATTTTTAATGAAAAAGCAAGATGCAGATAGACGTGTCATGATTACACGGGCATCGGGGATGAAACTTTTCCTAAAAGATCGTTTGCCACGGTCCATTGAATTCACTGGAATTTTATATATTACAGGAAATAAAATGAATGAAGAATTCCGGAAAATGGAAACGCCTACTCATGATAAATGGGCAGAAACATCATCTGCATGTCGAGGCAATGAAAAGATGTATCGTGCTATGAAACATGAATTGTACGCTTATATAAAAAAAACAATCATCGATTCTTTTGGTTCGCGATTTGAAGATACCATTGATGCTTTTGGTGCCAATGAGTTTTTGCCTGACACGGATTCTAGGATAACTGAACCTGGACATGATACTTCTTTTCTCCCTAAGGTAGAGACGGGTATCTTAAAAAAAATGACGGGAATTCATCTGCCTAAACAGACGCGTGAATCAGAAGACCATGGGGGAGATGGGGATAATAGAAGAATGCGTCCCAGGGGTAACAATGGAAGAAAGAGACGTGGCAATGGAATGAATGCAGGAGATGGGAAGCAATTTTTAACTTTCAAGCATGTTGCGATTCCGGGCATACGTTGTGTTTGCCGAAATGAAAAAGAAGGTTGTTTCCGATTGGCATTGCGTATTCCACATACCGCGAAATGTGCGAGGATTCAACTGGATGTATCAGGTGAACAGTCAGCATTTTCTATTCCTATTAAAGAAGCAACTGTTGTTAAGGGGAAGGCGGAAATCCGGAAGTTAACTGAAAATTACATAGAATTGAATAAATTAAAGTTAAATGATGCTGTGGTTGTTGATGTTAAACTTGCATTTAATCGTTTTTGTTTGTTAGAGGTGTCGTATAGTGAAGCAAAATAAAGGGTTGACATCGTATCCAATGTTAAAGGACGGCATAAATGATTATAAAACATCGAATTTTGATATGAATGTAGCCGTTTCTCTAGATTTTAAGAAAATCAAGTTAAACATTGAATTCCTTTTAGATAATCTCCAGTTGTTGCAAGATATACAGGAAGAAAAATTGTGTTATGCAATCCATATTGAATGTCCGATAACAACTTATCGTAGAGAATTTCAGACGAAAGAAGGGTGTGTCAAGAGTTTTGTGTAAATCGATTCAATAAGCAACATCGTATTGCT
>ENA-OWPP01001245-OWPP01001245.1-human-gut-metagenome-genome-assembly--contig:-NODE-1245-length-23040-cov-169.263998_pt1 | contig 23040 bp, 9 predicted proteins | sample MGYA00248265_ERZ651848 | MGnify/ENA primary metagenome ERZ651848 (study PRJEB26924, sample SAMEA4378233) | human gut metagenome | biome: human gut; feature: human-associated habitat; material: faeces...
GAAACCTGCATAGGTATGCTTGCGAAGATAGTTGAGATCCCAGAGACCAGTAGGCTCACCCTTGCGCCAACCTGAATCCTTAGGAGAATCTGTAGCACACCACTGAGTGATGCCATACTGCTGATCAATAGGGATAATCTCGAAGTACTTCTGGAGAACGAAGGTGTAGAGGTCACGCATTTCCTTGTGTTGTTCCTCAGTCATCTGATCATAAGTTACAGGATTGCCTTTGGCATCTTCATAACCCATATCAAGTTCAGAAATCTTGCAAAGCTTGTCACTTCCAGCCATCAACTCCAACATCTTGACGATATGATTTTTCGCATTTTCCTGTTTGTCATGATCAGCATAGCAAGTGATATGCATCTGAGATGCGATACCATCAATCACGGTAACACCATCAGCCTCCCAATCCTTGATCCACTGAATCAAACTCCTCAACTTGTCATTGTTGTCCCAATAGCTCTCCAAGTTATAATCATTGATGAAGAGTTTCAATTTCTTAGGGTCACCATTATGGGCTTCAAAACTCTTGCGAGCTGCAGCTACAGCAGTGCGAACATAATCAATGTCACCCAGGTAATCCTGCCAGTAGAAGCAGTTCTTCTTGTCGTCAGCAGAAGCTGTAGCAGCATGCTGCAAGTCGAACTTGCCATCACCATCATTATCGCTACCCCAAAGGGCCTCGTTCACAACATCCCAAGATGTAACATAACCATCAGTAGCCTCCATCATACCATCAATCCACTTGCCCATTGCATCAGTAAGAAGAGATTTCTTCTCTTCAGGCGTAAGAGGAATGGAATTAGACTTAGTAACCTTGCAAACTCTAACAGAATGAACATCCAAAGTAGCATCAGCTGTCTGAGGCTTAAGAATGATGTCATACTTACCACCTTCTACTTTAGGCATTTCGACTTTTACCGAATGACGACCTGCAGCGACAGGCACTTTAGCTGAAATAGCTTGAGCTGTGCCACCCCAACCATTTTGCATGGTGAGATCTACACCACTTGCATCCTTATCAGAAGTAAGGTCTAAATAAACAACATAGTCACCTTCATCTAATTCATTATCATCTCCTGTCATCACAAAGAATTGAGACCATTCGCCTGTAGGAACAAAGTGGATAGCTCCATTAATAACAGGAGGTGTACAACCCATAGGATGGAATGGGAAATCACCATCAGTATAAGTTTTCTTATGAACCTCGGTCTCGATTTCCATTACCGGAGCCTCAGAATGAGTAACTTTTACCCACTTACAAGAAATGTCTCCTGCAAAATTTCCTGGTTGGAAAACGACAAAAGCTTTTTCTGTTGTTAATCCACTAAATGTTACAGATTGCTCTTTCCACTGTGTAGAAACAGACATTTTCTGGGATGTTGTTGCTCCCCAGTTACCCGACTGCACATCAATCTGTCCATCTTCTGAAGCCTTGATCATAGCTGTTACCTTATATTCTCTCTTGGCATCAACATCTACAGGATAATTGTCAACTACAAAATACTGATACCAATCTCCAGGATATTTGCTAATCAAAATTCCATCTTTGATTTCAGGAGTATAGCCCATTACATAAAAAGGGAAACTATTCATGGTAGAAAAGTCGGTATAAGCATCTTCCTTTTCAACTTTCTGACTAGGGTCTACCTGAATTTCCTTATCTGCAATAAGTTTACTAAGATACTTCTTGTTCTGCTGAGAATGCCAAGCAAGCGTATGACCATAGATGGTCAAACCTGCATCCTGTGCATTTGTAACGAAATCCTTAACAGTATTAAAGTCAAAGGTTCCATCATCTTTTACACAAGAAGCATACTTCATGGCGTTGCCTGCTGTCATCTCCTCGAAGTTGCTACCAGCCAAGCAATATACAAGCTCCTGTTTGTTGAAGTCGGGCGCAGCCAGTGCAATACCCAACTTAAAGTCGGGATTGCACTTGCCAGAAGCCTTCATGTCTTCGACATATTTCTTCAAAGGCTCATAGTTGTTAAGATACTGATATTCCTTCAAACTCTTGGTCATATCAGTTCTGTACTCCGAGAACTTGTCATCAGCACAAGAAGACAAAGCCAAGAGAGCCATCAAGCCTAAACCTAAATTAATATTTTTCAATTTCATAATAATCAAATTATTAGAATGACACTTATCTATCAAGAATATTACTTCTTGATATACTGAGGACTGAATTGAACAACACCATTGGTGTTACCACGAGTCTGGGCAACAAACTGATCGGATGTTTCCAAAACAATGCCTGAACCGAAATCAACCTTGTATTTGAGAGTCAGGATGTCACGATCCTTGTTACCCCAAGCCAACTTTGCTCCCTTTTCTACAAACTTACCTGAACCGGAAGCAGTCATGCCCTCTGTATCAGAAGAAACGGTACAATTACCATTATCATCGAACGTAAGTTTCAAGTTGCAAGTGACCTTAGAGCCGTCAGCTTTATTTACAGAGACTTCGAAATTACATTCCTTCAAACTCTTGGTTGTAATTCGACTCACTTCATCCTTTTCAATAGTTGCACCTTCACGCTTTACCTCATGAGTTTGTCCATTCACTGTAATCTTGTCAGTTCCTCTACGGAAATAAAAGCCATCCCATGGATTCATAAACTTAACGCAATAAAGGATATAATCCTTAGGAACAATAAACCAAGCTGAAGCATCAGTACGAACAGGAGTTGTACCTGCAACGATAGGAGAACCCGAAAGAATAGAATCGGCTCCCACCATATCCTTGATGCGAACTGGGATTACATATGTATTCTTTGCACAATCTGGGTCAGCAAAAAAAGCATCCTCCAACTTAACCTGAAGACGTCCCTGCAATTTCCCATTATACGCAACCGTCTTGGTAGGAATTGTATAATAATTGCTAGGCATTGGCTTTACAGAAGTGACTCCATCCTCAAAATACAGATTGTCACACAATGAATTATCAACATCTACATTCAATGTGATGTTTTTTCCATTATATGCTCCACCCATTGTAGATACGATATACAATACATGATTGTTATCATCCGTATTATCGCGATTCTCATCATTGCCTAAAACTACAGAACGTTCGATATACTGATAAGGATAATATACAGTAGTACCGCCCTCATAATCAGGAAATTCTTGGTTGCCATTCTCACAAGAGTTAAAGCCTAAAGCCAAGATTCCCAATGCAGCCATGGACAAATATTTGCTTATCTTCATTGTTTTCATCATTTTAAATATTAGTCGTTATTTTTTACTTCCCAGCCCTTATTCTGCTGCAAGTTGCTCCACTTCAATATTTCGCTCTGTGGTATAGGACCGTAATACATGTAATCTTTATAGCTGCGATCCTCAACCTTCATTTCTTTGTATGATGGAACACCAGCCTCTGAAGTGATTTCTACACCACGCGCAGCCTCATTTAGAGGAGCTTTCCAACGGCGAAGGTCACTAAAGCGCTTATTTTCAAAACAAAGTTCCAAACGACGCTCGTTTCGAATCAACTCACGCATTTTCTCTTTGCTACCAGCGCACTCATCCAAGTATGGATCCTCGTCAAACTCGCCAATTCCGGCACGCTCACGGATTGCCTTGATTACATCGTAAGCTGAGTAGTTGTGAGTTCCCTTACCCTTTGGTCCCCAAGCCTCGTTGGCAGCCTCAGCGTAATCGAGGAATATCTCAGTATAGCGAATATACACAGGATAATGATACTGAGCATTCTTTGAATTAGGATCAGGATTACAATCCTCACGTAACAGCTTTTTCATGTAATAGCCTGTACGAGTAGAATTGGAAATCTTATTCAAACCATCATTGTTATTAGCCGTCGTAATGTCTGTATGAATGGTCTTTCCCTTATAAGTACTACCATCATGAATGATATAAAGGTCAAGACGAGGATCTCGATTGCTGTAAGGATTCGACTTATCATACTCTGAACGATCATCGGTGATAGGATAACCATTTACAGCAGGGAATGCATCGACCAGATTCTGAGTTGGGTTGATTCTACCCTTACCATAAAGAGACGGAGGGAAATTATCAGACTCTTGGTTCAGACCAAGATCCCAGTCATCAGCACCATTGGTACGACTGCCACGCCAAAGAATTTCAGCAGGACAAGCACCTGAGCCAAGCGCATCGATTTCCCTGGTTTGCATAAACCAATTATTACCTGTAGCAGACAATCCATTCACACCATTGATACGGTCAAGAACGGTAGCTGCATCGTCAGCAGCCTTAGCATAATCCACGTTTGTACCTTCAGAGAAAGCAGGACTAGCTGCAAGCAAAGATACCTGTGAGCGAATAGCCTCAGCGATACGACCGCTGATACGACCACGCATAATGGAACCAAACACACGGTTGTAGTCTCCTGCGGTCTTTACTCCGATTTCCTTATACTTGGCAGGAACATCGTTATCATTAGTCAAATCATTGTAATCAAGAGGGAGAAGCTTGGCAGCCTCGTCCAAATCGCTATAGATTTGATCCAAGCACTCTTGGAATGTATTACGTGGCTTGTTGAAATCATCAGTAGAAGTCTCTGGTTCTGTCAAATTAGGAACGCCAAGCAGTTTGCCATCGGCTGTCCATCCACCATGATTCATCAAAAGATAATACAAGTTGAGAGCTCTCAAAGCATAAGCTTCACCTTTACGGCTATCACAATACATCTTACGGGCATTCTCGTCCTTTGCCCAGTTTACCTTATCTACCTCCTGAAGGAAGATATTGAGATATTGGATACTAGCACGACCATTTGTCCATTTAGACATAGGATCGCTATTAGCAGTCCAAGAACCTGTAGCCATCTTGAGAAAGCTATTTGTCAAGTCATTGCTTACAGCGTCATCTGTAGCAATATCAGTAACACTCTTGGTATTGTAAGGAAGCATCGCATAACCATATCCCAATAGTCCCTGAGCGTATGTTGGCTCATTGTAAATCTCATCCAAGCCACGGTTGTTTTCCTCTGCAGGCTCGAAGAGATCTGAGCAAGAAACCAAGGTAAGCGACATTGCTGCTAATATAAATATATTTTTTACTTTCATTTCTTTCTACATTTTAAAATGATTAGAATGTTGCCTTTACACCTATATTATAATAGCGTGTCTGAGGCGCAGACCCAACGTTCATCTCTAAGACTTCGCGCTCTCCTGAAATGGTAAGCAAGTTAGCTCCGCTTACGTATGCCGACAACCCCTTAAGCCATGTCTTTTGGAACAAAGTACTAGGCAAGTCGTAAGTTATCTGGACCTTAGCCAAGCGGAAAGCATCCGTCTTGTACATCCAGAAGTCTGATGTCTGGAAGTTGTTGTTACCATCAAGAGATGTCAAACGAGGATAGGTTGCAGTCTCTTTGGTTTCCTCTGTCCATCGGTTACGAACTACAGCAGAATATTTGCTATCGCCCTTTACCCACCAATAAGAATTATTCTTGACTCCCCAAGCACCGAAGTTACCGGTACCAAGAGCGAAGAAGGTAAAGTTCTTCCACTTAGCTGTAAGATTGACACCAAGCGTGAATGGTGCTCCATACCAACCACCCTTACCCAAGAAGACTTGGTCGTATTGGTCAATTTTATTATCACCATTTACATCCACATACTTGATGTCACCAGGTTTAACTGTTCCACCAAAATAGCTTTGGTCTGGAGAAGTTTTGATTTCCTCCTCGCTTTGGAAGAGACCTGCGCTCTTGTAACCCCAAATGCCATCAAGTGCCTTTCCTTGTCTGTTCTGATACTGCTCTACGTTGTTCTCATCTCGTTTGGTAGCCTTGGTTGTATAGTAAGTACCTGTCACACCAAGTGAGAGATCCACATCACCTACCTTCTTATTGAAGTTGGCTGCGAAATCAAATCCTACTCTACGATTATTGTTGTAATTCAGTACAGGCATAAACGAAGCCGCTGGATAACCAGTATTCAAATGAGATGGATAGAATGTTGGCGAAGAGATGAGATAACCCTCCATCGAATTGATGAAGAAACTTGCATCCAATGTCACCAATTTCTGCCACAGGGATGTCTTGAAATTCAGAGACAACTCTTTGCGCTTGATAAAATCAAGGTCTTTGTTCTCACCTCTTTTTGAATAGGTGTATTTATCGCTAGATCCATCATACCATCCATAGCCGTAATCAGAAGTCCAAATACTCTGATAGAGATAGTAGCGATTGTCACCATTTGCTATATCAATATCCTCATTGATAATACTACCTGATACACTAATCATCATGTCATCTACCACCTTGGAATTCTTCAAGAAAGACTCATTCTTGAGTCTCCAACCCAAAGAAAGTGATGGTGAGAGAGCCTCACGATGACCTGGAGCCAACTGGGCAGAGTGAATGGCAGCTAATCCAAAATCTGCGTAATACTTCTGGGCATAATTGTAAGAAGCATCGAATGCAAGATTGGCACTAGAGTTCTTATGATACTGTCCAGACTTCGACTGCTGGAAGCCAGAAGCTATCAACATTGCCGACAGATTGTGAACCTTGTTGAAAGTATTGTTGTAGTTGAACTGACCAGAGAAAAACATGGTCTGGTTATCTGTACTTCCGCTGATGTTCTGGTTGCCAGACTTTTTATCCTCACCTTCCTTCTTCAATGCGACAATCATATCCTTGCCATCAACGTTAGCCCATGTTGGGATATAAACAGCATAGCTATTATCGAAAGAAGTATTATAAGAGGTGGCATAGTCAACTGCGAAATGAGTCTCGAAAGACAAGCCCTTCAACACCTTGTGCAAGTTGATATTGACACCCGTATCAAACTGGAATTGACGACTAGTAAATTTACTACTTCCTGCAGAATAGATATCAGCAAAAACATTGGAGGAGTTTGCCTGAGTACCAGCAAGGAAGTATTTGCCATCAACCAACTTCGCAACGCTCATCAAGTCCCAAGCAGCCTTAGCATTAGGGGCTATCATATCTGTGGAGATAAGAGGAGCTGCATTCTGTGGAAAATTAGGACGCCAAGTAGAAGCAGCTTCCCAGTAATTACCCTTTGCAGAATGAGAATCATAGAAGGTTGCACTGGAGTTGACCCAAGCCTTAATATCATCAGTAATGTCTATATCCACATTACCACGAACGCTGAAGCGCTGGGTATTATTATTCTTAGCCTCACCAAACTTGAAATAATCGCCCTGGCGATAATAGTTGATATTGCTATAGAAATGAGCTCGCTTACCACCACCGCTGATTTCTGCAGTAGCCTCATAACGGCTGTTCATCTTTCTGAGATAATCAGAAGAATAGAAATCGAGATTAGGATAACGATAAGGGTTCAAACCTGCTCCATGATTATAGATGTCCTCAGCAGAATAAAGCTCAGACAGACCATCATTACGACGAGCCTCGTTATAGAGAGTCATATACTCTGCACTGCTAAGATACTCAGGATAAGACTTTGCTACATTCAAACCTGCATTAGCCTGCACCTCGACCTTCAAGCCGTCATTATGACCACGCTTGGTGGTTATGACTACAGCACCCTTGGCAGCCTTGCTACCATAGAGCACCACAGCCTGCGCACCCTTGAGGAAAGAAATCTGTGCAATCTCACTTGGTTGAACGTTATTAGCTTCACGAGGCACACCATCTACCAAGACGAGATAACCAGCGTTGTCGGCATCCATACCCCAGAGAGAATTGCCATTCCAACCACCTACATAACCTTGCATATTGTCGAGGCTATAAGTATGGTAATTCTTCTTCATCAAGTTCTCTACATCGACTACAGACACACCGCCCAAGATGTCATCCTTGGCTACCTTTCGGTAAGCCACCTGAACCATCTCCTTGTCGGCACTGGCTGTATCGGATTCGCTTGTCTGTGCAGTCTTGGCATTGGCACCAAGAGGAGCCAAAGCCACGAGACTTGCTACAAAAAGCTTATAATTATATGATTTGAATCTTGAATTCATACTATCATTATTCATTTAGTATTACTAATTTATAATTTTAAACCTTACCAGCCAGGATTTTGATTAAACTCTGGATAGAGCTGAGTCTCCTTGATTGGCAATGGGAACCAATAGTGCTTGGTATTGAAATTACGAGTCAATATCAACTCTCTGCGATAATTGGCAACCTCAGCGTCCTTAGGATCATGATTCTTATAGAAGTCTGCACTTTCCACACGGTCAAACTCCTGTGAGAATTTTTGATTATATGGTGCCTCTGTCAGAAGCAACCAACGCTGCAAGTCACAAAAACGGAATCCTTCGAAAGAAAGTTCTACCTCACGCTCACGACGGACCTCGTCCATGAACTTATGGTTGTCTGCAACAAATTCTGGAGCAACATGACCAGCACCACAACGGTCGCGAAGTGTATTAATTGCATCTTCTGCGGTCTTACCAAAGTTTGAAGACTTGCCAGTAGCACCGCCGAATGCAGCACAAGCCTCTGCATACATCAAGTATATGTCTGCAAGACGCATATATGGCAAATAGCAGTGGAAAGCTGCACCCCAGTCGTAATCTTTATCCACTTCATTACAAGTATGAGGCACCAACTTCTGAATGAAATAACCCGTACGGCTTGCATTTTCTATAGGGCGCATATTACCACCCGTATATAATTGGCAATACTGTAAATCTGCATACTGACCAGGTGATCCGTTCAAATACTTAAAACCATCAAAGACGATATCGTGGTAGAAACGGGGATCACGATTTTTGAAAGGATGCTTAGGGTCGAAACCAGACTTTGGATTGAGTACATACTGACCATTCTCAACCAAATAGATTGGTTCTCCGTTAGCCATTCCATAAGCCTCTACAAGGTTGGCCGTAGGTTGGTGAATGACATTATCATGAGCAACTACTTTCTGTACCTTAGGGCCAAAGACCTTAGAGGTGTTCCAGTTAGAGCCATTAAAATCAGGAGATGGACCACGGAAGATAGCTTCAACCGTTCCAGGCATTTTCCAGTTCTGCTTCTTGGTATAGAATATATCAGAAAAACAGCTATTGGCATCATCAGATTTCTCATGATTGTAGATGTCTTTGTACTTAAACTCTGCCAATGCATATTGTGTCTGACCAGCTTCTACAAGAGAGAGCAGTTCACCAAAAGCCTCAGCTGCCTTCTTAGCATATTCCTGATCATAATCATAAGTCTTGCCATTCTTGCTGGCACCAGTCTGCGCACCATTCTTCATCAAAGGACTAGCAGCCCAAAGATAGGTTTTACCAAGATAACCAAGAGCCATGATCTTATTGATGCGAAGATCATTCTTACCTTGTGTGGCAGCACCTGCAGAAGTCTTATCCCAATTAATAGGCAACAAATCGGCAGCCTTGCGGAAATCTGCTGCCGCTTTATCAGCGCATTCCTGATAAGAAAGGCGTGGCAAATTCAGCTCGGCATTGGTATCGAGATAAGTATCCACATAAGGCATACCACCAAAATACTGCATCATTTCCTCATGCCACCATGCACGGAAGAAATAGAGCTGACCCTCTATCAGTTTTTTCTCTTCAGCACTTCCAGTCACAAACTTGTCGATATTCTGTAAACCGAGATTACATTTTCTGATGCAATACCACGCATGGTTCCAAATACCGTGGTCGAACTTATTAGTGGAAGTAGAAGCACCATCACGCTTTAACCAGTTACCAGTAGATTCCCATGCACGGAAGTTACCTAAATCAACCTGATGGGTCATTCTATTATCAGCCTCAGGATTGAAGATTTCATCATCACCCCAGTTCCATGAAGGACAATAGTTACATTTCTCTTTATCAGGGATACAGTTGTATATTTCCTCAACGAAACCTTGGAAATTACGGAAATTGGCAAAGGCATCGTCTGCAGAAACTGTTGAGTCTGGCTCCTTGTCCAAGTAGTCTTGACAAGAACTCAGCGAAGTACCGAGAGCCAGCGAGACGCATCCCGTCAACAATAATGTCTTTATCTTATTTTTCATCTGAATATTTTTTTTAATAATTACAATGAGAATTTAACACCTAAGTTGAAGCGGCGAACCGTAGGGTATGCTCCCAACCAGCCACCACCACCGAGGTTTGCCTCACGGTCATCAGGCATACGAGTCCAGAGCCAGAGGTTATTACCATTCAAGTAAATCTTGAGGTAGTTTACGCCTAATGCCTTAATCCAACCCTTGGTCCAGGTATAAGCAATCTCGACATTCTTCAAACGAATGTAAGAGCCATCATACATATATTGTGTACCATCGGAGTAACTTGAAGCAGTGGCACCCCAACGAGGGAGGACACATTCTGCATTGGTTTGATTCTTATTCCACCAAGTACCAATATCATAAACATTATCAAGCTTATTACCAAAACTTCCCAATCCTACGTCACGGGTCACATTAGTTACTCCATAGAACTGAGCGAAAGCAGAGAACCCCTTCCATTCGAAACCAATAGTAGCATTATAGGTGTTCTGCGGACTACTGCTATAACCTACAGGAGCCGAGTCCTTGCTATCAACAACACCATCACCATTGAAATCAACAATGTAATAGTCACCAACCAAACGATGATTGTCATTGGAGTCGTGCGCCGGAGAACCTATCAAATCATCAATATTATTGATAAAGCCCTTATCTATATAAGAGTGATACTGATTCATGGCAAATCCTGCCTCCTTTTGATAATTTGGAGTAAGGATGGCATCATCCTTCAAAATTACCTTATTCTTGGCATGGGTCATATTGAAATTACCCCAGAGTCGCAAGCCATTAGCAAACACCTTATTAAGTTTCAATTCCCACTCGTAACCACTGGTACGAACCTTACCTTTATTAATAGTAGGTGCTGTAGTTCCGAAATAAGAAGGAACAGAACGGTTGGAGCCGAAAATCAAGATGTCATTACGACGATCACAGAAGAAATCCAAAGAACCAGTAATCAAGCCTCCCAAGAAACCATAATCAATACCGAAGTTGGTTTTCTTAACTGTTTCCCATTTCACATTATCATTTCCAAGAGTGTTCTGTCGATACCATGTATAGATGCTCTCTGTATGGTCGAGATCCATCGTAGTCTTGCCGCCATACGCCCACTGGCTCATATACAACCAGCGACGAGAAGAATCAAATGGGTCACCAATGTTGTCATCACCAATCTCACCATAGGAAGCACGGAACTTCAACATATCGATGATGTGCTTGTCACGAAGAGACTTCATGAAGTTTTCCTCAGTGATGGTCCATCCGATAGCACCTGAATTGAAGAAGGCAAAACGATTGTCCTTGCTGAACTTTTCTGATCCGTTATAGGCACCATTATACTCGATGTTATAACGACCTGCATAGCTATAGGTTGCACGGAATGCCCAGTCCTCACGGTAAGTTGGCATCACACTACCACGTGCATTCTCCTGACGTGAGAACAAGCCCATGGCTGATACATCATGCTGTCCAAACTTGCGAGCCCAGTTGAGCTGCAACTGATAGTAGAGGTTGCGAACAGTCTGGTTATTATCTACAGAACCACCTTCCGTTGTCCAGTTCACACCTTGCTGCCAATCAAACTTATTCTGTCCCTCAAGTTCTTTGCCATAAGTAACCTGACCTGTTTCAGGATCAATATACTTAGTCTGGGCATCATTATACAAGTCATTGATACCTCGTCCTGTCTCAACAAAAACATTATCCCAAGAGATAGTACCACGGAAATTTAAGCCTTTGGTTATGAAATCCAATTTCTGCTCAAGGGTAAAGTCTGTATTGATACGAGTGGTTGTAGCCTGTGCTGTACCACCAATAGCAAGATTCTGTGCAGAGTTACTTACATTGGAAGCAGCTGGATAGAATCCCCATGTGCCGTCAGAATATTGTGGCAAGAACACATCTGGGGCGATGCTATAAGCACCAGCCCACTGCTGACCAATCTGCCACTCACTATTGCTCATGTTACTCCAAGGAGCTTTTCTTACACCATTGCTACCAGCCACATTTACCTTCAAAGTAGTGCTACTTGTGATGGCAAAGTCCAAGTTACTACGAACATTGATACGATTGTATCCATAGCCAGAGTTGTAATTACGACCATTGTCATACTCACGGAAGAGGTCACCCTCATGCACGAAATCAGCAGAAGCGAAGTACTTAACGAATTTTGTACCACCACTCACGTTCACGTTGGCATTATAGGACACAGCAGACTTTTTGAAAAGTGCATCCTGCCAATCCACATTGGGATAACGTTCACGCTGCTCCTCCGTAGTCTGGTTTCGATAGTTGTCTATAAAAGACTGAGGACGAAGATATGAAACACCTTCAGGATAAATGCCCAGTTCACGCTCTACCACTTGGTTGCGAAGCATCAACGCATCATAAGAGTCGTACTTATTAGGCAACTTAGAAGGAGCTTTCAACGTAGCATTGAAACCAACGTCAATCTTAGCCTTGCCTTCCTGACCACGCTTGGTGGTAACCAAGATGACACCATTGGCTCCCTTCACACCATAGACTGCAGTAGCAGAAGCATCCTTCAGTACAGAGATGCTCTCCACAGAAGAGATGTCCACGCTGCTCAGAGGACGTTCAATACCATCAACGAGAACGAGAGGGTCGGAATTGTTCCATGAACTAGAACCACGGATGATAATCTGAGGTTCCTCCTCACCAGGCATACCATTGCCTTGGATTGTAACAACTCCTGGGAGGTTACCTGTCAAGGCTGAACCAACGTCGCTGACACCAGCTGCACGCTCCAAAACCTCACCAGTAGTCTGGGTGATGGAACCTACGACAGAAGCCTTCTTCTGCTGACCATAACCAACGACTACAACTTCGCCGATGGCGTTGTCGTCTTCAAGAGTAAGTTTGAACTCTCTCTTCTTACCAATTTTTACTTCCTTGGTCTTCATACCTACGTATGTAAATACGAGGATAGAATTCTCAGAAGGAACACTGATGCTGAAATTACCATCAAAGTCGGTGACCGCACCGACGCTGGCATTACCTTTTAGTTTTACAGTGGCACCTATCAGAGGCTCACCTGTACCGTCAACAAGATTACCCTTGACCTGGATATTCTGTGCCTGAGCATTCAGGCTGCAGAAAGCTCCCATCAAGCATAAGGCTGCTGTCCGTTTCATTGTTAACACTTGTTCAATCATGTTCTATTCATTTTTGATTTATGCTTTAAAAATTTAGGCGTGCACAAAAACTGTTTATTCACGGCGGCAAAGGTATGGATTTCTTTCGAAACATACTTTGCGTGGTGTAACAGAAAGTTTATCATTTTAGAAAAACCTTGCGAGAACGTATTTTTCCATTACTTAACAGTTGTTTTATTATATAAACACCAGCAGTTGGCTTTTCTACCTCTTTTCCTTCTATATTATAATATAAGGTGGAAAACACGTCTGCCTGGGTTTCTAATTGTTTAATTCCTGTTGCATTTTGTTTCAAATACCATTCTTTGTACCATTTAAAGCAAGCTTCGCCGCAAGCCTCGTCTACTCCCTTGAACGCAGGCTCCACAACCTTGTCCTTGAGATAAGTGTCGATGTCGAAGTAGAGTCCTGAGCCTTGAAGCGTCATGCTGATATTGCCCAGTTTGTCGTGGATATACTTCCATCCTTCACCAAAACCTGATGTGGTAGCGGTGCCCCAAGTGCCATAGTTGCTCTCCACCCAGTTGCCCTGCTCGTCCTTGTGGCCTGAGCCTGGCTTGTATGGGCTCCAGTCTATCTCGGTCACGATGATAGGATTGGTCTTCGCCACTGGCACAGCATCCAGGAATGCATTGTAGAATATCTCCTTGTTGGTATTGTCATTGTTGCCCGAGCCTGACCTATACCAGCCTGGATAGCAGTGAACGGCATAACCCAGATTGTTTTGCGAGTCTACTATCGGATGCTTTACATAGTCACGATAGTTTTGCTGCCAAGTGGTGCCCGGCACCCAGATGATTCCCTTGAAGCTCTGCTCGCGAATCACATCCACTACCGGCTGGAAGAAATCATGCAGTGCTTTATCCGAATTAGAACCATCACTCAGATGAACCCTCACCGGTTCGTTGGCTAGTTCGATGGAGATGATGCCCGAATTCTGCTTGATGTATTCATCGGCAGCAAATGCCTTCCATACCGACCTGAGATAGCGGTTGTACTTATCTCCAACGCTAATGTCTTGTGGACAGACTCCCGGTGGACGGACGATGACGTAAAGTCCATGTGCTATAGCATCCTTGATGAGAGGAATGTAGAGTTTCTGGAGATAGAGACGATAGCGCGCCATGTTGAATGCCGAGATATCTGCCTCGTTTTCTGCTTTCATTGCCGGATCGTTGGTCCAGCATGGATCCATGTGCAATCGGAACACGGTACAGTAAGCACCCTGCTTCTTGTCGGTTATGGCAGAAAACAGCTTAGAGAAATATTCCAAGCAAGGCTTAATGTCGGCTTCAGAATAGTCAGCCTTCCACTGTTGCCATCTCCACCCGTTGAAGTAACGGTTCGGTGTATCCATCACACCATGAAGAACCACAGTTTTACCATTGGCATCTACCAGATTCTTACCCTGCACACGGAGTGCCGGCAGATTATCTGCAGCCAGCCCCGCCATTGACAGCATAACCATAGCGAGTGATATTAACAATTTCTTTCTGTTCATTGTAATAATTATTTTTAGATTTATCATTATTTGTCAGTCACTTTATTTTTTCATGAAGGATTGTCAAGTTCAAGTCTACAGAAAAGGATGCTAGTCTTTTAAAATAGAATGGCACGTAATCACTACGCACCATTCCCGAAAACCAATTAATCATGATTCTATATAAAAACCATAATATCAAAATCTTTTAGAAATTCTAAACCTATTCTACAAACTATTATGTATAAACCTAACTAACCTAAATATACTAAATATATACAACTTAAAAACCGATGCAAAGATACTTCTAATCTATCATATATACTTTATAATAAGTAACCAATAGTTTTTCTCTCGTACCACATGTAACATTATCTTTACCCTACGTAACATTTTAACATCTTTTTTAATATATTCTCGTAAAAAACATACCTTATCATGCATTATTCTCCCATTAATTTTGTATTTTTGCAAACGAATATAAAAAAGCCAAAAAAGACAATGAAACCAAGAATCATGATGATTTCCATGAAATCAAATCTCAGAACAATGAGATACATCGGTCTTTTACTGATGTTTATCTTCTGTCTCACTGCGCAGAACATGATGGCGCAGCGAGGAAAACTTTTCAATTCAGACAACCAGCTTTCGAGCAACCTTGCCACTCAGGTGTTCCAGGATTCAAATGGTTTCATTTGGATTGCCACCCGTAACGGCTTGAATATCTATGATGGCTATAACTTTACGACCATCAGAAAAACCAAGGAAGACCACAGAGGACTGAGCAGCAATTACATCAACTGTATTACACAAGATATCCAGGGGCATATTCTGTTGGGTACAAACAACTCTCTCCTTTTATATAATGGAAAGAGTTTTGCCAATATTCCGCTGCTCGACTCCAAGAACCAGCCTATCAGCACCTATGTAACCCAGGTTTATCGTCTGAAAAACAACGATATTGCCGTAGTTACATCGGGATATGGAATTATGCTCAAGAAAGAAAATGCAGAAGTATGCTATGCTATGAAGGGCGAAGTGGAGAACCTGAAATTCATACATAAGATTCTGGAAGATAAACAGGATAGACTTTGGATTATCCTGGAGAACGGCAAACTATACCGTGCCGACAAGAAAGGGAAACTGACCAAACAGATTCCTGGAGCAGAAACGCTGGAAGCAAAAGATATCAGGCAAGACAACAAGGGCAACATTTATCTTGCTACCAAGAATGATGGTATTTACCTTCTCAAGGCAGGTTCAACCATCTTCACCAAGATAGCCGGCATAGGCAATCTTCCTATTGACAACATCTATATCAGCCGCGACCAGCGCTTGTTTATCGGTTGCGATGGTATGGGTATCTTCGTGTATAATCCTGTAACAGGATTCTTGCAAAATAATCCTCTGTTCAGCCGTGAAGTAAATCTTGCCAAGTGCAAGATTACCAGCATTATAGAAGATTTTACGGGAAACATCTGGGTGAGTATGCTCCAAAAGGGCGTATTCATGCAGTCGCAGGCTCAATGCGATTTCAACTATATGGGCTACCGTTTAGGCAACCGGAACGTGATAGGCGAAAACAGCATCACAAGTCTGTGTGCCAACCAGGGCAATCAAGTCTGGGTAGGCACCGACAAGGATGGTCTTTACCTCTTTGACATAAAAACCGGTAGCATCAACAGCCATCTATTAAGCAACACCACGGTACTGGCACTCTGCAAAGACAAGAAAGGCAGAACATGGGTAGGAACCTATACTGACGGCATCGGATTTATAGATGCGGGGGGGTCTTTCCATCCATTCAGCCTAGGCATAGGCAACCAGGCGGGCATCTTTGATATCCAGGAAGACCCACAGGGAAATGTCTGGTTTGCTACCATGGGCAAAGGACTTTTCCGCCTTTCTCCTGATGGAAGCATCAAGCAATGGAAAGCACAAGATGGTGCCGACAACAACCTGAAAAAGAATAGTATCCCTAATGATTACCTCGTGAAACTCAGCATCTCAAAAGATGGTAAGCGGGTTTTCGTAGCCACTTCTGTGGGTCTGGCTTGCTATGACCAGCAGAAGAATAGCTGGACTTCCACTTTCGGTGGCGTCAACTGTCTGAACAAGGGCTGTTTCTCACATTGCGTTTATTCTGACAGCAAGAACCGTGTATGGTTTGGCACTGAAGACGGCGCAATCTGCTATGATCCGAAGAAGGGATATGCTCATCCGAAGATCTATAACACAGAACTTGGACTTTCAGACAACAGCGTAGCCAGCATCATAGAAGATTACAAGGGCAGAATCTGGATAGGAACTACCTGTGGTTTAAACCAGGTAGATACAGAAAAAGGAACTATCAACAAGTACTTCTCAGACAATGGCTTACAGAGTAATGAGTTCAGCGATGCCGCAGCCTGCACGCTCTGGGGAGGAAAGATGCTGGTGATGGGCGGAACCGGCGGTATCAACTGGTTTGATACGGACAAGGTGAAACAGCATCCTTGGCAGGCAAAAGTTACCATATCAGGACTTCTTGTGGACAACAAACCTGTATACCGGGATATGGAATCGGGCATCTACACCATTACAGATAAAGGGGTATATAACAGCGACAAGTTCTCCTTATCTCATGAAGACAACACCTTCACCATCCAACTGTCTACTCTTACATATAATAATGTAGAGCAGATCAGTTACGCCTACAGCATCAATGGTGAGGATTGGCGAACCATACAGTCTGGCATGAACGAGCTGTCATTCTCACACATGCCAGCAGGTACCTATAAGTTCCGTGTCAAGGCCATCTGCAACGGATACGAAACCCCTGTCAAGGAGTTCTCCATCATCATTCACCCAGCCTGGTACGCCAGCATCTGGGCAAGACTCTGCTATCTGCTAGCCTTCCTGGGGCTCTGTCTGCTATATATCAAGCACCGCAAACGCAAGATGGAAGACCAGCTCATATTGCAGCAGCATATCCATGCGGAAGAGATGGGCGAAGCAAAACTGAAGTTCTTCATGAACATCAGCCACGAAATCCGTACGCCATTGACCCTTATCCTCACTCCGCTGTTCACGCTGATTAAGGAAGACAAAGATGCTAACCGACAGGGCATCTACGATATGATGCGCAAGAACTCGGAACGAATCCTGCACCTGATTAACCAGATGATGGACCTGAGAAAGATTGACAAGGGACAGATGGTGATGCACATGAGCGAAACCGATATGGTTGCATTCATTGGCGATGAATACAAACTCTTCTGCCAGCAGGCGATAGCCAAGAGCATCCACTTCACCTTTGAGCACGAAGACGAAACACTCCCCGTATGGATAGACCGCGACAACTTTGACAAGGTATTGATGAATGTCCTGTCAAACGCCTTCAAGTTTACACCTGCAGGCGGCAGAATCCGTATCACCCTCTCCCACTCGCCTCATCATGTCCGCATCGCCATCAAGGACAGCGGCAAGGGCATTCAGGAGGAAAAGCTCGAAACGATTTTCCAGCGCTTCTATCAGAGTACCACCACTTCTAATGACCGGAATGTAGGTACGGGAATCGGTCTCGACCTGACCCGCTCGCTCGTGGAACTGCACTACGGAACCATTACAGCCGCCAACAACAAGACACTTGATGAAGCCGACTGGAAGGAAGGAAGCCAGTTCCTCATCACGCTGCCTCTGGGCAACGAGCATCTGAAACCGGAAGAAATGATAGATGCACCGGAGCCACAGACGGCTGAAGACATCAAGGAACTGGAAGAAAACATGGAGGAAGGAAACGAAGAGAATGCTGCCGATACAGCCAATGACGCCGAAGAAGATTTCAAGAGCAAGGTTAAGAGCACCATCGCTGTGGTAGAAGACGATGAGGCAATACGTAATTTCCTGAAGACCCAACTACAGGAAACCTACAATATCCTTACCTTCTGCAACGGAAAGGAGGCGCTGCCGGAGATTATCAAGCAGAAGCCAAGCCTCGTTATCTCAGACATCATGATGCCAGAAATGGACGGCAATACGCTCTGTACCAAGATCAAGAACAATGTGAACACCAACCACATTCCAGTGATTCTGCTTACAGCGATGAGCAGAGAGGAAGACCAGCTGACCGGTTTGCAGTCGGGTGCCGATGCCTATGTGGTAAAGCCGTTCAATATGGACATTCTGCGCCGCACCATCATCAACCTGCTCAACGTGCGCCGTACTTTGAAAAACAAGTTTATGGGCAACGAGAGACAGAGCGACAGGCAGCTCGCGATAGAAAAAGACCTGTCGCCAAAAGACCAGCTGATGGAACAGGTGATGAAGGTAATCAATGATAACATGGGCAATGAGGACCTGAGTGTGGATATGATTGCCCGCGAAGTAGGACTGAGCCGTGTGCATCTGCACCGCCGAATGAAGGAACTGACCAACCAGACGCCACATGCCTTCATCCGCAATACCCGTCTGCAATATGCCGAAAAGTTGCTGAGTCACTCTAACAAGACGATAACAGACATCATGTATGCCTGTGGTTTCTCCAATCCAGCCAGCTTCAGCACCATGTTCAAGAACTTTTATGGCTCTTCGCCTCGCGATTATATGCAGGCACACCGGAAAATCTAGCCTTTTCACTGCAGAAAAGGCCAGATGTTTCCCAAAATAAAGTATTTGTTACAAATAGAGATGTTTATGATACGCCTCGCAAAGTGTTGGTAACATTCTGTGGGGGTATATTTAAAAGGAAAGCGGTAACTTTGCAGCAGAATTCTGAATACATGTTTCAGCCATGAGTTCAGATACTCATTCTGTAATTTTAAACCCAATAATAAAATGAAGAAAATTGCAATCTTATCGCTTTCCCTGACGCTTGCAGCCGCTGCACAGGCGCAGACAGCTGAGTTTGACTATTTCAAGTATGCGGGCAATGACGCTCGCTTCAATGTTGAAATCGACAAGACTCACCAGTATTACAACCCAGTACTGGCTGGTTTCTATCCAGACCCATCACTCTGTCGCGTAGGCGACACCTACTATCTGGTAAACTCTTCGTTTACCTTCTTCCCAGGTGTACCTCTCTCAACCAGTAAAGACCTGGTCAACTGGCAGCCAGCCGGTCATGTGCTCACCCGCCAATCACAGGTTCCATTGAAGGGCCAGCATGTATCAGGCGGTATCTTCGCACCAGCTATCAGCTATAACAAGAAGAACAAGACTTTCTATATGATTACCACCAATGTGGGAGCCGGCAACTTCTTTGTAAAATCAAAAGATCCTTCCAAAGGCTGGAGCGAGCCTATCTATCTGAAGAAGATTGACGGCATCGACCCTAGCTTCTTCTTCGATGACAACGGCAAGGGCTACATCGTTCACAACGGTCCGGTAGTTGGCGGTGCCGATTACGAAGGTCAACGCTCTATCCGCTGTTTCGAATTCGACGTGAAGGGCGACAGTATCAAGGGTGACTTCAAGGAGATTCTGCGTGGCGGAACCCATGTAGAGGCGCGTCCTATCTGGATTGAGGGTCCTCACCTCTTCAAGAAGGGCAAGTTCTATTATCTGATGTGCGCCGAAGGTGGTACAGGCGGATGGCACAGCGAGGTTATCCTGCGTGCCAAGAATCCGATGGGACCATGGGAGGAATGCCCTAACAACCCTATTCTTACCCAGCGTACCGGTCTCGACCCTAACCGCAAGGACCCAGTATCAAGTGCTGGTCATGCCGACATCGTAGAAGATGGCAAGGGTAACTGGTGGGCTGTATTCCTGGCTTGCCGTCCTTATGAAGAGGATATGTACAACACAGGTCGCGATACTTATCTCCTGCCGGTAACCTGGAAGAATGGATGGCCAGAGATTCTTGCCAAGAATACTCCTATCTCTAGCGTTGGAGAGAAGGCTGGCTTGAAACCTGCAGAAAAGAATGAGTTCTCAGGCAACTTCTCTTATGTGGATAACTTCGATGTAGATAACAATAAGGTAGGTCTGAAAGAGTTGAATCCACGCTGGATGTTCCTCCGTGACTTCGTTGACTGTTACAAGGTAGAAAACGGCAAACTGAAGTTCAATCTCCTGCCAGGCAATATCTACAAGCGTGAGCCGATGTCTGCCATCTGGGCACGTCAGCAGCACGGAACATTCACAGCAGAGACTGAAATCAACTTTACTCCTCGCAACGACAAGGATATCGCAGGCTTGGCACTTCTCCAGAAGGAAGACCACAACTTCGTATTGGGTAAGACCATGAAGAATGGCAAGCTGATGATTACCCTGACCCGTGCCGAGAAGAACAACGTAACTATCGCCTCTGCTCCTATCAAGGGAGGTAAGCTGAAGCTGAAGGTAGAAGGTCATGACAGATATTATGATTTCTATTATGCCGAAGAAGGCGGCAACTGGCAGCTTCTTGCCAAGGGTGTAGATGCATCTAACCTGAGCACCCAGAAGAGCGGCGGCTTCCTCGGTGCCTGCATCGGTCTCTATGCTTCTTCCAACAAGGAATAAGGATTTGAGAAAAGATTAACGTTTTAGGAATAGATAATTAAAGAAAAGGTTGATACCTCGCGTTTTGCCTGGTATCAACCTTCTTCTTTTATTTATTCTTCACAATATCCAATGTCATTTTTCCTACCCAGATGGCGCTCTTGCCGTTCTGGTCGACTGGCACTGGTTTGCCATCGAGATTATTCAGATACTCCAACTGCTTGAAGTAGGTATGGCTATGACCGCCCAGTATCAGGTCGATGTCACGGGTGGCTGGGGCTACCTCGGAATCGTCGATGCCATCTATCTTCCAGCCCAGGTGGGAGATACAGATGATGACATCACACTTCTCTTTCTTCTTCAATATCTCTGTCATTTCCTTTGCCTTGGCGATAGGATCGAGATACTTGATGCAGCCATAGTTGGCTTCGATTACCAAGCCGGCAAGTTCCGGACACAAGCCGAAAACGCCAATCTTCAGTCCCTTGCGCTTGATAATGGTATAAGGCTTTACGACATTTGCCAGTTCGGTACCGGTGAAATCATAGTTGGAGCAGACGATAGGAAACTTCGCCATCTTGAAGATGCGCACCATGTTGTCTATTCCGAAATCGAACTCATGGTTGCCGATAGTAGCAGCATCATATTTCATCTCGTTCATCAGTCCTACTTCCACATCTCCCTTGAAGAGAGAGTAATAAGGTGAACCCTGTGAGAAATCGCCACTGTCAAAGAGCAGCAAGTCGGGATTCGCCTTACGCTCCTGACTGATCATCGCCACCCTACGCAGGAAACCGCCACGATTGGCTGTTGCCGTATCTGCGAGATTCGGATTGATGGGCATTACGCATGAATGCGTATCGTTGGTATGGAGCACTACGAGCTGCTTTACCACCTTTGCCTCTTTCTTAGCTTTAGCCTGAACGGCTGCTGGCTGCATCATGAAGGCTGCCAGAGCCAGACCTATATATAATAATGTATGTTTCATCAGAATTATCAACTATAAACTATTAACTATTCTACCACGCAGCGGCCTTCAATCTTAGATTCCACCACCTTGCCCTGTGCCTTCATCTCACGGAAATAATTCATGATGATGTAGCGCACATTGTTCTCTTTCTGCTTAGGAGCAAAGACATCGGTTCCGCTCTTGAAGGCTACGAGCTGGTCATTACCTTCGGCAAGATAATCGAGGGTTGCTACGCGATAACTCTTTTCCGGATCAACAGGTTCACCGTTCAGGGTAACGCTCTTCAGCTTGCCATCCTTGGTGATAACCATTCTTACGGCATGGCTCAAGCCTTCGCCTCCACGATGAGCTATCTGCTGGAAAAGTTCCAGAACCTTATCGCCCTTCAGGGTCAGAAAACAGATCTTGTTCTCGAAAGGAGCCATATCGTTCACATCGCCTACAGTAACCTTACCCTTGGCAAGATTAGAACGGATTCCGCCCATATTGTAAACAGCGAAAACAGGCTGTTCTTCAAACTGTTTGCCGCCCCATACCAGGATGTCACAGAGCAAATTACTAAGTTCGCTCTCCGGACGATGACGGGTCATATCATGAGCAATGTTACCCACAACAGGCCCCATGATACTGTCCACCTTACTCTTATAAGGAGCGATAAAACTGGCAGCCTCAGCATCAGGCTGTGCATCCCATTTCTGATCAACCAATATTCGGGTTCTCTCCACCTTCGCCACCTTGTATTTCTGGGCGAAAGCCGGACTTGCCATCAGCAGCATGGCTGCCGAAGCAAGGAAAATCTTGATACTATTTTTTTTCTTCATACTTAATACAGTAAATACTTTTAGACCGCAAAGATACAAAATAAATCGGCGAATTCGGCAAAATCGGCAAGAAAATTCCATTGCAGAAGTAAAGAAATCAAAAAAACAAAGGGAAAAAGTGAAGAAAGTGACTGAAAATTTGCGAGATACAAGAAAAAGTAGTAACTTTGCACCCGCTTTTCGGC
>ENA-OWPP01001247-OWPP01001247.1-human-gut-metagenome-genome-assembly--contig:-NODE-1247-length-23027-cov-11.464522_pt1 | contig 23027 bp, 18 predicted proteins | sample MGYA00248265_ERZ651848 | MGnify/ENA primary metagenome ERZ651848 (study PRJEB26924, sample SAMEA4378233) | human gut metagenome | biome: human gut; feature: human-associated habitat; material: faeces...
GGCATAAAGTAGATTCATGCAATACCGATTTACACAAACTATTTTACACTCCCGGATTGAGGGAAAAGGAAAGATCGCGGTAGGCTATGATGCAGATTTTGCACTGATAGATCTGAATCGAGAATACATCCTGAAAGCCGACGATATCCTTTACAAGCATCATGTTAGCCCCTATATGGGGACGCGCTTCAAAGGCGCTGTCGATGAGACAATCCTTCGTGGACAGACCATCATGAGAGATGGGAAAATCATCGGCACGCCGCGTGGCCACATGATCATGTGCAAAGGATGACAATCTACCATGAATTACCAGAAAAAGGAGTGGTCTCCATGTGTGTAGCGATAAACAAGGCAGTAGAAATCGATGAATCACTGCTGCCCAAGAAGCCGGAGGAACGGAAGCTGAATCCGTGGAACTATATGTCGATGTGGCTCGGAGATGGTGTAAATCTCGGTAATATGACTCTCGGTGGAAGTCTTGTCGTTGCGGGTACAGCCATGATGAATATCTACCAGACACTGGCGGCGGCGTTCATTGCCATTGCAATCATATCCGTGATTTTTTCTCTGAATGATAGTTTTGGCTATAAGACAGGAATCCCGTATGTCATGCAGCTCCGCATGTCCTTCGGTGCCAAAGGCAGCATCATCTCATCACTGCTCCGCGGCATCCCTGCCATCGTATGGTATGGTTTCCAGAGCTGGATTGGTGCAACGGCATTGAATGAGATACTGAAGATTGTTGCTGGCATCGATCAGCAATTCATGTGCTTCATCGTCATGCAAGCTGTGCAGATTGTCCTCTCTTTCTTTGGTTTCAAGGCCATCAAATGGGTAGAATCGATTATCTCGGTTGTCATTATGCTGGCACTGCTCTATGTCTTCTATATCCTTCTATCTCAGCATAGTGCAGAAATCGTCAGTACGTGGGTTGATGCGGAAGGAACCTGGGGAATTGAATTCTTTGGCTTCATCATGGCATTCATGGGTAACTATGCGGCAATTTTTCTTTCTGCTGCGGATTATTCACGCGAACTGGAACCTGGCATCAGCCATGGAAAACGCGGCTTGCTGTATTTCTGTCCGATTGCTCTGGCTTATGGAACCGTCCTCTGCATCGGCGCTATGCTCGCATCGGTAACGGGGATTTCCAACCCAGCAAAGGCCATTCCGATGGTCGTTAATAATCCGTCAATCAGTGTATTCATTTCCGCATTCATCGTCATGGGTGCTGTCGCTGTAAATATGGTTGCCAATATCGTGCCGCCTACCTATGTCACGGTTCTCCTGACGAAGGTACGCTATCGTATGGCGGTTATCATCACTGGCGTGCTTGCTGTATGCAGCTGCCCGTGGATCTTAGTGCAGGATTCTTCGGCTATGGGGTTGACCTACTTCATCCTCATCTATTCCGCATTCCTCGGTCCAATTGTTGCCATACTCTTGATTGAGTACTACATTCTGCGCAAGCAAGAAATTGATATTGCGACGATTTATTCCTCAAAAGAATCTATGCCGGGATACAATAAAGCCGCTATCCTTGCCATGTGCCTAGGAGCTGTCGCCGCTTTCCTAGAGGTTAAGCTGGCATGGTGCCTCGGATTTTTTGTTGGGGGTATAGCGTATTATTTCCTCATGAAATATACTTCGCTTGGTGCAGGATTCCGCACGGACATATGAACCTATAAAATAAAAGAATCCACTGGAGTTTACTGTTGGATATCGAGAGCGAGAAGAGCAAGGTAAATCAGATGATTTTCTTCTGCGTTGTCAAACTGGATGTCCAGCAGTTCTTTTATTTTCTCGATGTGGTTGATGGTTGTATTCCGGTGCAGATACATCGACTTTGCTGCCAGGCTGGCATTGTAGTTTGCGTTTAGATAAGCACGGAGTGTTCCTGTTAAATTGGTATGATGCTCATGATCATATTGGAGGACAGGTTCTAGGAAATTGCGGATCAGGATAGCCTGATTTTGGGGGTGATTACCTATCATAAGAGCAGGGAGGAGATGCAGGTATGAGCGGATTGAACCAGTATCTTTGGTATTGGTATTCAGTGCTGTCAGGCTTTCCTCTAAGGATTGGCGAATTGATGCTACGCTGTTATGGCAGCTGCTGATACCGATGGGGATAGGAGAATTTGCATATGGTTTCCATTTCTTTATCAGTCCTCGAGCGAATTGGCGTACTGTATGCAGCGCTTTGAGAGGATGGCAATCCGTAGGGAATAAGAAAAAGCAACAGAATATGTTATTGTTCGTGCAGATGAAGGGAGTAGAGAATCCAGCACTTGTTTGCAGGACATCCTGCTTCATCTTGGACATCATATCATTGGAAAGCCCTTTTACCGCTGGCAGATTGGTTGTCAGGCAAATCCATGATTTGTGAAAATCAAATCCGTAAAAGAGGCAGAGATTCTTGATTTCCTGTTCGGTCAGTTTCTGTTTCTGCATGACTACACGCAGAAAGAAAGACGAATGATGTTCGCGATTCTGAAGGCTGAAGTTCTGTTGCTCGAAAGCGAGCGCTAATAGTCTTAAGATACATTGCCAGAAATCTTCTGGAGGAATCGCCTGATCTTTTTTATAAAAAATCAGAAGTCTCCCCATTTGGTTGGGAAGATCCATGCTCTGCATTTTGTGTGTAGCGTTTTTCAGCATTAGTTTTTCTATGGCAGTGACACCTTGGCTGTAAGCATTTTCCATGATTCGCTGAAACCACTCATCATCTGGAAGCGTATTTGTTGGAGCAATAGAACAGAGTGGCATTTCTTGTTCATCGACCAGGCTTACCGGCATTTCTAGGAAATCAGCGAGTTTCTGTAACAGGTCATCCCAAGAGGAACGGTTGAGTACATCATCCATGAAATTTTGGATGAATTCTTGCCGTGCAATCGGCAGAGCATGCGCTTCGATATCTAGCTGATTGAAAACAACCTGAGAAATGGTAGAAAAACCGTAGAAGAAAGGCAACTCGATGATCGGGAAGTCGAGTTTTGCCGCTTCATCCAGGATGGCTTCTGGAATTGACCGAAAGTAACGACGAATCTTGATGGCAAGTGCAGCGCATCCGAATTCTTTCAGGTCGCGGACAATACTGCGCTGCAATTCTGGGTTGTCCAAAAATATAAAGCCTGTCGTTAAAATCAACTCATCCCTCTTGAACCACTTGCTGACATCTGGATTATCCAAAACATTCACGCTTTGAATGGGGCTATTGATGTGACTGAAACTAGTGAGTAAGCGCAGATTACTCAAGCCACTATCCTTTAGCAGCCATTTGATTGTTGGCATAGAACCCCTCCTCTTAGAAGATGAAAATTTTGTATAAATATACCAGCGGTCCGTCCTTACCTTGTTTATCATCAGTATAGGGCATGAAGTATGTTCGTGCAATACCGATTTGTACAAATGGTTTTACACTCGCTGGACTCTTGGCGTCAGACTGATGACAATGTGACGAAAAAAGATATTGGGGCGGGCGCCCCTGTACTGCCTTGACTTTACAAGGCGCAAGAAGTCCGATACAATAAAGACAGCTGTACAAGTTGGTACAGCTGTCTTTCTCTATTATAAGGAAACACCTCTCGGTTGATGAGAAAATGGGCTTGCCCACCATGGGGCAGATTTTGGAGGAATAAGGATACAGATGGATAAAGAAACAAGAAATGACCTGCCGGGAATCCAGTGGTTCCCTGGCCACATGAAGAAGGCGCAGCGGCTCATCGAGGAGAACCTCAAGCTCGTCGATGTTGTCATCGAGCTGCTCGATGCGCGCATCCCAGCGAGCAGTGCGAACCCGATGCTCGCAGAGATCATCAAGGGCAAGCCAAGGCTCATCGCGCTCAACAAGTCGGACCTCGCGGATGCGGCGAGCACGAAGCGTTGGCTCGCGTACTTCCGCGCGCAGGGCATCCCGGCGGTCGCGATTGACTCGGTCAAAGGCCGCGGTATGAAGCAGCTCGTCGCGAAGGCAGAGGAACTCGCGCGTCCGAAGACGGACCGCTTCGTCAAGGCTGGTGGTCGTCCGCGCGCGGCGCGCTGCATGATCCTTGGTATCCCGAATGTCGGCAAGTCGTCGCTCATAAACCGCCTGGCCGGTGCGGTCAAGGCGAAGGCGGCGGACAAGCCGGGCGTGACGCGCGCGAAGCAGTGGATCAAGATCGGCGCGGCGCTCGACCTACTCGACACGCCGGGTATCCTCTGGCCGAAGTTCGAGGACCAGACGGTCGGCCTGAAGCTCGCGTTCACGGGCGCGATCAACGATGAGATCTACGACCGCGAGCAGGTCACAGCGCTCTTGCTCTCGGTCATGCGCCGCGACTATCCGGAGCGCCTGCAGGAGCGATTCAAGTTCAAGGGCGAGATGCCGGAAGACGGGCTGGCGCTGCTCGAGGCCATTGGCCGCAAGCGCGGCTGCCTCGTCAAGGGCGGCGTGGTCGACCTCGAGAAGGCGCAGAACATCGTGCTGACGGAGTTCCGCAGCGGCAAGCTCGGCCTTGTCACGCTCGATGAGGTGCCGCAGGCCCCTGCAACGGAACTGGCCGGTGAAGAGCGGGGGGATGAGGCATGAAGGCTGTCGCAGACTGCACGATAAAGGAGCTCGAGGCGGCTTTGACGGCGGGCCCGGTCAGTGAGGAATTCCTCGCCGCCTGCCGCGAGGATCCTCGCAAGGCGGCGGCGCGCCTCGTGCGCCGCTATGAGAAGGCGCAGGCGGAGCATGAGCGCCTGCTGAAGCTCTATGCCTACGAGCACGCGGCCTGGGCGCGCGGCCACGAGATCGTGGCGGGCGTCGACGAGGCGGGCCGCGGTCCGCTCGCGGGGCCGGTCTCGGTGGCGGCTGTCATCCTGCCGCACGACCTCTGCCTGCCGAAGCTCAACGACTCGAAGAAGCTCTCGGCGAAAGTCCGCGAGGAGCTCTTCGATGAGATCCAGGAGAAGGCCATCGCGGTCGGCACGGCGCTCATCGACGCGCAGACGATTGACCGCGTCAACATCTATCAGGCGACGATAAACGGCATGTACGAGGCCATCTTCTCACTGCAGCCCGCGCCTCAGGAAGTCCTCATTGACGCGGTGCCGCTCGACCGCCTGCCGATGCCCTCGGAGTCGATCATCAAGGGCGATGCGAAGTCCGCCTCGATTGCGGCGGCCTCGATCATCGCGAAGGTCACGCGTGACCGCCTCATGGACGAGTACGACAAGATCTATCCGGAGTACGGCTTCGCGCAGCACAAGGGCTACGGCACGGCGCAGCACATCGAGGCGCTCAAGAAGTACGGCCCGTGCCCGATCCACCGCCGCTCCTTCGAGCCCGTGCGCTCCATCGCCTACGATTTTGATGTGTGACGATGGCATCCATGAAGCTTGACGCATTTCCCGGCAGACCGTATAATAAAACTATACGAATTATTTGATAATTACAGAGAATGCGGAGAGGCTTATGGACACGACGACGATTGGCCGTCAGGGCGAAGAGGCCGCGGCCGTTTTTCTAGAGCGGGCTGGTTACGAGATCCTTGCGCGCAATTTTCGCACGCCGCGCGGGGAGATCGACATTGTGGCCAGCAAGGGGCGGATGCTGGCCTTTGTCGAGGTCAAGACGCGGCGCACGCAGCGCTTCGGCCGGCCGGCAGCTGCTGTCGACTATCGCAAACAACAGAAGATCATCCAGTCTGCGCGCTGGTTCTTGCGGCAGAGACATCTCGAAGGTTGTCTCTGTCGTTTTGATGTCATTGAAGTCTATCACGCGGGAGAGCGCTGGCAGATTGAGCATCTGACCGGCGCCTTTGAGACATGACAGATTATGTGAGAAAAGAGATAAGGAAAACGAGGATTGGAGGGGGAGCGATTGTTTGCAAGATCATTTGGCGGCACGACGATGGGCGTCGACGGCCTCATCATCGCGGTGGAAGTCGACTCGGCGGCGGGACTGCCCGCCTTTGACATCGTCGGGCTGCCTGACACAGCGGTGCGCGAGTCGAAGGAGCGCGTGCGCACGGCTATACGCAATTCCGGCATCCAGCTGCGGCAGGAGAAGGTCACGATAAATCTCGCGCCGGCCGGCATCCGCAAGGACAGCCCGGGTCTCGACCTGCCGATTGCCGTGGGCCTCTTGGCGGCCTACGGCGTCGTGCCGGCAGACTGCCTCCAGACTTCGTTCTTTGCGGCGGAACTCTCGCTCGAGGGCGAGTGCCGTCCGGTGCGCGGTATCCTGCCGATGGTCATCGCCGCGCGCGAGAAGGGGCTGACCTCGGTCTTCGTTGCGCGCGGCAATGCCAATGAGGCGCTGCTCGTCGAGGGCGTGACAGTCTACGTGATCGACTGCCTGCACGAGGTCGTGCAGTTCTGCAACGGGCAGGAAGCGCTCACGCCAGCTGTGCCGTCTATGGAAGAAGCGGCCCCGGTGCTTCGCGATGACTTTGCCGATGTGCAGGGGCAGTTCCAGGCGAAGCGGGCGCTCGAGATCGCGGCGGCGGGCGGCCACAATCTCTTGATGATCGGCGTGCCGGGGTCAGGCAAGACGATGCTAGCGCGCCGCCTGAGCTCCATCCTGCCGCGCCTCTCGCGCGAGGAGGCACTCGAGGTCACGAAGATCTACAGCATCGCGGGGCTCCTGCCAGCGGGCGGCGGCCTCGTGCAGGAGCGGCCGTTCCGCAGCCCGCATCACACGACGTCGATGGTCGCGATGATCGGCGGCGGCAGTGTGCCGCGGCCCGGCGAGGTCACGCTCGCGCATCACGGCGTGCTGTTCCTCGACGAGCTGCCTGAGTTCTCGAAGGCGACGCTCGAGGTCCTGCGGCAGCCGCTCGAGGACCGTGCTGTGACAATCTCGCGCGTCCATGCGACGCTGACGTTCCCGTCGAGCATGATCCTGATCTGTGCGATGAATCCCTGTCCCTGCGGCTACTATGGCGACGAGTCGGGTGGGCGCAGCTGTGAGTGCTCGCCGAGCGAGATTCGCCGCTACACGCGCAAGATCTCGGGACCGTTGCTCGACCGCATCGACATCCACATCCGCGTGCCGCGCGTCGCTTATCAGGAGCTCGCCTCGAAGCGGCGCGCCGAGGACTCGGCGACGATACGCGGCCGCGTGGAGCGGGCAAGGCAGCGCCAGCTCGCGCGCTTGCAGCCTTACGGGCGTTTCTGCAATGCGCAGATGAACCACACGATCCTGCGGGAGACCTGCCATCTGACGGGGGAGGCGCAGTCGCTCTTAGAGATGGCCTTCCGCCGCATGAGTCTCTCGGCCCGCTCTTACGACAGGATCATCAAGGTCGCGCGCACGATTGCCGACCTCGAGAACCCTGAGGATGGGGCGGAAGCCGCCGCAGCGCTCGGCCCTCAGCACATCGCCGAGGCCATCGGCCTGCGCAGCGATATCGGGCTGGCGGTCGAGTAGCCTTTTGACCGCGGGACGGGGAGCGGCTATAATAGAGAGATACTGTTTGAGAAAGGATGAAGAGAGACCGATGAAGACAGCCGATGTTTTCGTGAATATTCCCGTCAAGAGCATTGCGCGGGCCTATACGTACCGCGTGCCGGAGGAGCTTCGGCAAATCGAGGCGGGCTGGCGCGTCTTCGTGCCGTTCGGCAGCCGCAAGGTCGAAGGCTTCGTCGTCGAGACGCATGAGCTCGCGACGGCGCCCGAGAACATCACGCTCAAGGACGTCATCGCGGCGGTCGACGAGGAGTGCTGGTTCTCGCCGCAGATGATCGAGATCGCGCGCTGGCTCTCGGACTTCTACCTTTGTTCGCTGGCGGAGATCATGCGCCTCTTCATGCCGGGCAAGAGCGGCCTGCGCATCACCGTGCGCTACGAGGCGGACGAGAGCCAGTCGGACCACATGATGCTCGCGATGCCGGGCTGTCGCGCCATCTACGATGTGCTGCTGCGCGAGGGCCCGCAGAAGAAAGCGGAGCTCCGGCGGGCCTTGCCCGAGTGGCAGGAAGAGCTCGATGACCTGCTCGCGAAGCTCTTGAAGTACCACATCGTCCGCAAGGTCTACGAGGCGCAGAAGCGCGATGCGGCGCAGTACGAGAAGATCGTCGTGCTCTGCGGCGAAGTCACGCCGGAGCTGCTCGATTCGTACCGTCGCAAGAAGGCGCAGGCGCATCTTTTAGCGCTCTTGCAGCAGACGCCGGAAGTGCCGCTCGCCGCGCTCAAGGCGCAGCACGTGAGCCTCGCGACGGTTCACAACCTCGAGGCGGCGGGCCTCGCCGAGATCCGCCAGCGCCGCGTGCTGCGCGACAGCTACCGTGATGCTAGAGCCTCGAAGGAAGAAGTGGCCTTGACGGAGGACCAGCAGCAGGTCGTTCGTCAGGTCTATCCTGCTATTGATTCGGCACGGTATCAGGGCTTTCTCCTGAAGGGCGTCACGGGCAGCGGCAAGACGCAGGTCTACATCGAGCTCGCGGAGCGCGTGCGGGCGGCGGGCCGCCGCGTCATCGTGCTCGTGCCGGAGATCGCGCTGACGGGGCAGGTCGTCATGGCCTTCAAATCGTACTTCCCGGACGACCTCGTTGTCGTGCACAGCCGCCTGAGCCTCGCGGAGCGCAACGACGCCATCCTGCGCGTGCGCCGCAATGAGGCGGGCATCATCATCGGCGCGCGTTCGGCGCTCTTCACGCCGGCCGACGATATTGGGCTCGTCATCCTCGACGAGGAGCAGGACATGAGCTATAAGCAGGATGAGTCGCCGCGCTACCACGCGCGCGTCGTGGCCGAGAAAATCGCGCGCGTCCATGGGGCCGTGCTGCTCCTCGGAAGCGCGACGCCGTCGCTTGAGTCGTACTTCCGCGCGGCGCAGGGGGAGCTCACGCTGCTCGTCATGCCGCGGCGCATCGGCGACATCCCGCTGCCCGTCATCCACTGCGTCGACATGCGGCAGGAGCTGCGCATGGGCAACCGCCACATCATCTCTCGCGCGCTGCAGGAGCTCATCGAGAAGACAATTGCGCGGCACCAGCAGGTCATCATCATGCTCAACCGGCGCGGCTTCTCGACGTTCGTCATGTGCCGCTCCTGCGGCGAGGTCATCCGCTGCCGCCACTGCGGCCTGCCGCTCGTCTACCACCGCAACGGCCAGCTCAAGTGCCACCACTGCGATGTGCAGGAGCCCGTGCCGGACGTCTGCCCGAAGTGCGGCAGCCGCTATATCAAGTACTTCGGCTCGGGCACGGAGAAGCTCGAGCAGGAGCTCGCCGCGCTCGTGCCGTCGGCGCGCGTCATCCGCATGGACCGCGACACGACGACGACGAAATTCGCGCATCAGGAGATCCTCGAGAGCTTCCGGCGCGGCGAGTACGACATCCTGCTCGGCACGCAGATGGTCGCGAAGGGGCACGACATCCCCAACGTCACGGCCGTCGGCATCATCAGCGCGGACTCGAGCCTCAACATGCCGGACTTCCGCGCGGCAGAGCGCTGCTTCATGCTGATCACGCAGACGGCGGGCCGCGCCGGCCGCCACGAGACGCGCGGCCAGGTCGTCATCCAGACCTACAACCCGACGCATTACGCCGTGACCTGCGGCATCCGGCAGGACTACGAGGGCTTCTTCCACAAGGAGATCGCCTTGCGGCAGGAGCTCTTCTATCCGCCCTACAGCCGCCTCGTCAAGCTGCTCTACCAGAATGCGTCGGAGGCAAAGGCGAAGGCGGAGGCGGAGGCGCTCGTCAAGTCCTTCGAGCTCGCCTTCGCCGGACGCGAGGGCCATCAGGTCATCGGCCCGGCGCCCGCCGTCATCGCCTGCTTCCGCGGCATCTACCGCTTCGTCGTGCTCATCAAGACGGCAAATCTTCCGGCCGTGCACGACTTCCTCAAGGAGCAGCAGCTCCACCTGCGCGCCGATGTCGCCATCGACATCGACCCCATCACGATGTTCTGAGCCGCCCGCTGTGGGCGGCTCTCTTTTTTGCTGCCCCATAATGTGTTATAATGATAAGGTGTTTTTCCGCACGAGTATGAACATGCAAATTGATTTGGATGGTGAAAACATGAAAGTAACGAAAGAAGATCTGGAGAACGTCGCTGTCCTCTCCCGCCTCTCGGTGCCAGAGGGCAAGGCAGAGACCTACATCCAGCAGATGGACTCGATCCTGACGTATATGGACAATCTTTCCAAAGTCGATACGGAGAATGTCAAGCCGACGACCTATGCACTGCCGATGCAGAACGTCTTCCGCGAGGATGTCGTCAAGCCGTCGCTGCCGCGCGAAGCTGCGCTTGCGAATGCGCCGCTTCAGGAAGACGGCTATTTCAAGGTGCCGAAGGTACTTGAGGACTGAGACTGACGGAGGGAACGATTGTGAGATTATATGATAAACCGGCGCATGTCCTGCACGACATGCTCGTCAACAAAGAGATCACGTCGGTCGAGCTGACGCAGGACGTGCTCAGCCGCATCGATGAGGTCGAGGGAGATGTCGAGGCGTACCTGACGATTACGCGCGAGGAAGCGCTGAAGCAGGCAGAGGCCGTCGACAAGAAGATTGCAGCGGGTGAGGCGATTTCCTTCCTCGAGGGCATCCCGGGTGCCATCAAGGACAACATCTGCACGAAGGGCGTCAAGACGACGTGCGCCTCGAAGATCCTCGAGCACTTCGTGCCGCCGTACGATGCGACGGTCATGACGAAGATCAAGGCCGAGAATCCCGTCATCCTCGGCAAGGTCAACATGGATGAATTCGCCATGGGCGGCTCGACGGAGAACTCGGCCTACCACGTGACGCACAACCCGTGGAACCTCGACTGCGTGCCGGGCGGCTCCTCGGGCGGCAGCGCCGCAGCCGTCGCTGCTGGTACGGCCATCTGGGCGCTCGGCTCCGATACGGGCGGATCTATCCGCCAGCCGGCCTCTTTCTGCGGTGTTGTCGGCATGAAGCCGACGTACGGCCGCGTCTCGCGCTACGGCCTCGTCGCCTATGCGTCCTCGCTCGACCAGATCGGCCCGCTGACGCGCGACGTCACGGACTGCGCGAACCTGCTCAACATCATCGCGGGCCACGATGAGATGGACTCCACGTCGAGCGCCGCAGAGGTGCCGGACTACACGAAGTCCCTCGTCGAGGACGTCAAGGGCCTCAAGATTGGCCTGCCGAAGGAGTACTTCGTCGAGGGCATGGACCCGGAGGTCGAGCAGGCTGTGCGCACGGCCATCAAGAAGTACGAGGAGCTCGGTGCGGAAGTCGTCGAGATATCCCTGCCGCATACGGAGTATGCGATTTCCACGTACTACCTCATCGCGCCGGCTGAGGCTGCGACGAACCTCGAGCGCTACGACGGCGTCAGCTACGGCGAGCGCGTCGACGGCGAGGACCTCGTCCAGATGATGACGAACACGCGCGACGAGAAGTTCGGCGAGGAGGTCAAGCGCCGCATCATGATCGGCAACTACGCACTTTCCGCCGGCTACTACGACGCCTACTACCTCAAGGCACTCAAGGTCCGCACGCTCGTCCAGCAGGACTACACGGAAGCCTTCAAGAAGGTCGATGTCATCATGGCCCCGACGGCCCCGACGCCGGCCTTCAAGATCGGCGAGATGATCGCAGACCCGCTGCAGATGTACCTGCAGGATGTCTGCACCGTCCCCTTGAACCTCGCCGGCCTGCCGGGCATCTCCATCCCGTGCGGCAAGAGCAGCAAGGGCCTGCCCATCGGCCTGCAGATCATCGGCAAGCCGCTCGCGGAGGAAACGCTGATCCGCACGGCCTACACGTATGAGCAGAGCCAGGACTACCACAAGCAGATGCCTGAGCTGGGAGGGAAACACTGATGAAATACGAAGCAGTCATTGGCCTTGAGATCCACTGCGAGCTCAAGACGAAAACGAAGATCTTCTGCGGCTGCGCCACGGGCTTCGGCGCGGAGCAGAACACGCATGTCTGCCCGGTCTGCCTCGGCCTGCCGGGCGTCCTGCCGACGGTCAACAAGCGCGTCGTCGAGTTCGGCATCAAGGCCGGCCTTGCGACGAACTGCACGATCAACAAGTACAGCAAGTTCGACCGCAAGAACTACTACTATCCGGACCTGCCGAAGAACTGGCAGACGTCCCAGTACGACCTGCCAATCGCTGAGCACGGCTGGGTCGACATCGATGTCGACGGCGAGAAGAAGCGCATCCGCCTGACGCGCATCCACATGGAGGAGGACGCCGGCAAGCTCGTCCACTCGGGCACGACCATCAAGGACTCCGCGACGAGTAACGTCGACTACAACCGCACGGGTGTGCCACTCCTCGAGATCGTCTCGGAGCCGGACCTGCGCTCGGCAGAAGAGGCCCGCGCCTACATGGAGAAGATCAAGGCCATCATGGAGTACATCGACGTCTCGAACTGCCGCATGGAAGAAGGCAACCTGCGCGCCGACATCAACGTCTCCCTGCGCCCAGCTGGCACGAAAGAGCTCGGCACCCGCACGGAGATGAAGAACATCAACTCCTTCAAGAATCTCGAGGATGCCATCAACTACGAGATCGAGCGCCAGCAGGAAGTTCTCGAGGACGGCGGCCACATCGTCCAGGAGACGCGCACGTTCGACCCGGCCCGCGGCATCACGCTCTCGATGCGCAGCAAGGAGAATGCGCACGACTACCGCTACATGCCGGAGCCGGACCTGCCGCCAATCGTCACGAGCGAGGAGACGATCGAGAAGTACCGCAGCGAGCTGCCGGAACTGCCGGATGCCCGCCGCGCCCGCCTCGAGAAGGAATACGGCCTGTCGGACTACGATGCCGGCATCATCACGAGCTCGCGCGCCATGGCCGAGTATTTCGACGCCGTCGTTGCGACGGGCGCCGACCCGAAGCTCGCGGCCAACTGGATCATGGGCGACCTCGCCAAGAACCTCAATGATGATGGCATCGACATCGCGAAGTCCCCGGTCAGCGCCGAGCGCCTCGGCAAGATGATCGGTCTCATCATGAAGGACACGATCTCCGGCAAGATCGCCAAGAAGGTCTTCAAGGAGATGTGGACGAACGAGGACGACCCGGAGAAGATCGTCAAGGACAAGGGCCTCGTCCAGATCACGGACACGGGCGCCATTGAGGCGGCCGTCGACGCAGCGATTGCGGCGAACCCGAAGGCCGTCGCCGAGTACAAGGGTGGCAAGAAGAAGGCCATCGGTGCCCTCGTCGGCCAGGTCATGAAGGCCACGCGCGGCAAGGCAAACCCGCAGATGGTCAACAAGATGCTCGCCGAGAAGCTCGCCGACTAAAACAGGATAGACACAAGCAAAGCCTTCCCCTCTGGGGAAGGTTTTTGACAAAGAGAAAAGAGAAAGGAGAATTCTCATGCAGTACAGAGCCGCCATCTTCGACCTCGACGGCACGCTCGTCGACACGCTCGAAGATCTGGCTATCAGCGTCAACGAGATGCTCGCGTCCTACGGATTCCCGACGCATCCCCTAGACGAATACCGCTATTATCTCGGCAATGGCTCCAAGAAGCTCATCGAGCGCACGCTGCCGAAGGAGAAGGCCGCCGATGAGGCCTTCGTGCTCGAGGCGATGAAGCGCTATCAGGCCATCTATGAGCACCATCGCGACCATACGGGGCCGTTCCCGGGCATCCAGGCGATGCTCGATAAGCTCAAGGCGCAGGGCATCCCGATGGGCGTCTGCACCAACAAGCACCAGCAGGCAGCCGACGAGATCATCGGCGGCATGTTCCCTGCTGGCACCTTCACGACCGTCATGGGCGACCGCCCGGGCCTGCCCATCAAGCCGGACCCGAAGAAAGTCCTCATGATGGCCAAGGAGTACGGCGTAAGACCCGAAGAAGTCGCTTACTTCGGCGACACGAGCGTCGATATGGACACGGCCATCAACGCCGGCTTCCTGCCCGTCGGCGTCCTCTGGGGCTTCCGCCCCGAGAAGGAGCTTTTAGAGCACGGTGCCAAGGTCATCCTCGCTAGCCCAGAGGAACTCTTTGAAAAACTGACATTTGCAAAAGGATAACCATCATGAAACACAAAGTTCCCGTCGAAAAAGGAAAATCATATGAGATCGAGATCCGCACGCTCGGCACGAGCGGCGAGGGCGTAGGGCGCTACGAAGAATTTACGGTATTTGTGCCGGGTGCGCTGCCGGGCGAGTCCGTCGAGGCCGCCGTGGACGAGGTCAAGAAGACGTACGCCAGAGGCCATCTCGTCAAGGTCCTGCGCGCGAGCCGTGACCGCGTCACGCCAATCTGCCCCATCTACGAGCAGTGCGGCGGCTGCCAGCTCCAGCACCTCGATTACATGGCCCAGCTCAAGGCCAAGCGCCAGCAGGTCATCGACGCCGTCACGCGCATCGGCGGCCAGAAGGACCTCTTCGTCGAGCCGACGCTCGGCGCGGAGAGCCCGTGGAACTACCGCAACAAGATGCAGTTCCCGATTGGCCGCAGCAAGGGCAAGACCGTCATCGGCTGCTTCGCGCAGGGCACGCACGAGATCATCGACACGCGCGACTGCCACATCCAGAAAGAGGGCAACAACGAGATCGTCAATGCCGTGCGCGATATCATCACAGAGCTGTGCATCCCCGTCTACAATGAGGACCGCCACACGGGCGTGCTGCGCCACGTCGTCGGACGCGTCGGCGAGAAGGGCGAGCTCATGGTCGTCATCGTCACGGCCACGAAACAGCTGCCGCGCGAGAAGGAATTCGTCAAAGCCCTGCGCAAGCGCCTGCCGCACGTCGTCAGCATCCACCAGAACATCCAGACGTACCGCAACAATGTCATCATGGGCCGCGAGACGAACCTGCTCTGGGGCAAGCCGACCATCCTCGACCGCATCGGCCGCCTGACCTTCCACATCTCACCGCGCTCCTTCTTCCAGGTCAACACGAAGCAGGCTGAAGTCCTCTACAACAAGGCGCTGGAATTCGCGAACCTCAAAGGTGAGGAGACCGTCATCGACGCCTACTGCGGCACCGGCACGATCACGCTGTTCCTCGCGCAGAAAGCCCGCGAGGTCTACGGCATCGAGATCGTCAAGCCCGCCATCCTCGATGCGCAGAAGAACGCGCGCGACAACAACGTCCGCAACGCCGAATTTATCGTCGGCGACGCGACCGAAGTCATGCCGCGCCTCTACAAGCAGGGCGTGCGCGCCGATGTCGTCGTCGTCGACCCGCCACGCGCCGGCTGCACCGAGACGGTCCTCAAGACCTTCGCCAACATGCAGCCCGACCGCATCGTCTACGTCTCCTGCAACCCCGCCAGCCTCGCCCGCGACCTCGCCGTCCTCGAGCAGCTCGGCTACAAAGCCAAGAAAGTCCAGCCCGTCGACATGTTCCCGATGACCTCGCACGTCGAGACCGTTGCCCTGATCACGTCGGACACTGCTCAGGGATAAGATGCAGCCGACACAAACATCGATTACCTTCGACATGAAGCCAGTCTCCTGCAGAACGATTGCTGCAAGGGGGCTGGCTTTTTTGTCATTCCTTTCAGCAGCTTTGGTTTTATTGTATGGGGGTGATTTGTCAAATGCAAGCCTTTGACAAAATAAATTTTTAACATTTCGAAAAATTGTGGATGAGAGAAGAAGGCCCGACCGAGCTGATCCACAGTGTACAGAGAAGATGAGACACTCCTACGGTATTTTTTCTTTGTTTTTGCTTAGCTACGTCTTAAGGAGCCCGCAAGCCCAGCGATGCCAACGCTTCGTGGCAATCTACCCCTTTCACAGGAGAGCGAAAAAAGACCCCAAAGTGAACGCAACCTGACACATAAAGCGGGAGACTTGAAAAGATATCCACAGGAGCACTTGATTTATCCACAGATTGTCCACGTAATTATCCACAGTACATTTGTAGATATGTTACTGCCAATGTAAGGCCCTCACTCTGCAAGAATAATCTTATTGTCCTGCGCTGCCAACACCTTTGCAGCTGCTTCACCGATGCCGCTGGATGCGCCTGTGATGACGATAACTTTGCCCATGTCTTTTTATCCTGAAAATTCGTGATTTATCTCTTGCGTTTCCATTGATAATAATATAACATTAAAGTTGACACTAAGGTCAAGGCGTCGACTGCAAACTTTAGTGAAGGGGGTTCCGTATGGGATATACGATAAAAGAAGTATCGGAGATGACAGGAATCCCGTTCACGACAATGCGATACTATGATAAGGAGGGACTTCTGCCGTATCTGAAAAGGAGTGAATCCGGCTATTGGATTTTCAGGGATATGAGGAAGGTGGAGCGGTATGGGGGAGACTATTGAATATGGAAATCTCATAAGGCATAAGAATGCCATTTCAAAGCTTATCATTTACTGGACGCGTACGGGGAATTTGCCCTTACAGCCTGTATCCATCAGCAAGATTTTGTCAGAAGAGCTGCAGCGCATTTCACCGCGGAGCCGTACAATGAGGCTCGCCACATGTTTTCAAACCGTACTTGCACAGTATCCGGACAGTGTGGTCATCAAGGATATTGACGTGATGTTCAATCCAGCCTATCAGGTCGATGTCTTGAAGATATTGACAGAGGCCCGGAAGAACAAATCATACAGCTTGATTTGGCCGGGACGATATGAAAATGGGACGCTTTATTACAGTGAGCAGAGATATCCGGACTATAAGACATATGAAGTAAAGAACTATGACATCATCTGTGTCATTTAAGGAGAAAACGCTAATATGAAGTATTCAGAGCTTATCAGCTTCAAGCCAATCGAATCAACGATACAGCTTGTAGAGGGGACAAAGACACAAAGCGGAGTTAAAGAGCTCGTGCAGACCTATGTCATGTCGGACAGCATGGCGGAAAGCCTGCAAGCTCCTGTCATCGACCAGCTTCAGATGGACGAAGTAATCGATAACAAAGGCATTTTCATCGTCGGTAACTACGGAACAGGTAAATCACACCTGATGAGCGTGATTTCTGCCATGGCAAATGACGCAGACAATCTGCAGTACCTCCAAAATCAGAATTTTGCCAAGCGAATGGAACATGTCGCTGGAAAGTTCGAGATTCTCCGGTTGGAAATCGGCGGTGTCACCATGACACTCTATGACATTCTCTTTGACTACATCGAGGAGGATCTCCAGCGTCGCGGCATCGATTTCAAGAAGCCGGACTACTCGACAGTCCGCGACAACAAGAAGGTTATCCGCCAGATGATGGAAGCCTTCAATGCCAAGTATCCGGACAAAGGGTATCTGATCGTCGTCGATGAGTTCCTTGCCTATCTGACTTCCAGAGACGAGCGCCAGCTGGTTCTTGACCTGGAGGTCCTGCGTGCATTTGGAGAAATGTGCTCCAAGAGTAATCTCCGCATCATCCTTGGTATTCAGGAGAAGATCTTCGACAATCCGAAATTCAGCTTTGTCTCTGAAACGCTGAAGCATGTCAGCGACCGCTTCACGCAGATGGAGATTACGAAGGAAGATACAGAATACGTCGTTTCGGAAAGAATCCTGAAGAAGAACCCAGAGCAGAAAGCACTGATCCGCAAGCATCTTGAGAAGTTCTCCAGCCTCTACAGCGGCATGTCTACCCGCATGGATGAGTTTGTGGATTTGTTCCCAATCCATCCGGCCTACATTGATGTATTCAATAAGGTCTATCTGGTAGAGAACCGGCATATTCTGAAGAACATCTCCAAGGTCATCCAAGACATCTTTGACAAGGATGTGCCGGAAGAGGCGCCGGGAATTTATTCCTTCGATACCTATTGGCCTGCAATAAAAGGTAACGGCCTACTGAAGAGCGATATCACGATCAGCAAGGTCGTCAATGCCAGCACGCAGCTTGAGGAGATCATCAACCGGTCTTTCCCGCACAAGGTTTATAAGCCTCTTGCGATTCAGGTCATTTATGCACTCAGTGTCCATCGCCTGACGACGAACGGCCTCGACGTGCAGTTCGGATTGACGGCAGAGAACCTCAAGGATGACCTTTGCCTGTATTTGGATTCCATGCCAGAAAACGATGCCGACTTCCTTCTTGGTGTTGTCAACACGACACTCAAGGACATCATGACAACGGTCTCCGGACAGTTCATCATCCACAACGATGCGAACAACCAGTACTACATTGACGTTGACAAGATCGTCGACTACGATGAGAAGATCAATCAGAAGGCGTCGCTGCTTGCTCCGGCAGAACTGAACCGGTACTTTTACACGGTCGTCTATAACTGCCTCGAATGGAACGCAAAGGAATACGTCACAAACTTCAAGATTTACGAATATGACCTGAACTGGAACAGCCACAACATCTTCCGGGAAGGTTATCTCTTTATGGGGCTTCCGGGCGAGCGCAGCACGGCTCAGCCAGAACGAGATTTCTATATCCACATCATGCCGCCGTATGACAATGACAAGGTGACTATCGCCAATCTCCCGGATGAAATCTACTTCTTTTTCCGCTCCTCGGATGAGTTCAAGAAGAACATCGAATTATATGCTGCTGCCAATCAGCTGGCGGAAATCAGCGAAGGCAAGGATAAAGATGCCTATCTGAACAAGGCGAAGATGTTCAACCGTCATCTCGTGAAGTATCTGAGCGAAAACAAGAACACTTGCTTCAATGTGACCTACAAAGCCCAGATGCGGCAACTGATCGAAGTACTGAAAGGGAAGTACCGCCCAGATCTGACGTTCAAGGACACAATCGATCTCGCTGCAGCCATCTGCCTTGACGAATATTTCAGCAGCAAGTATCCGGATTACCCGATCATGAAGACCAGAGTCACGCGGAATAACATGGCCAAATTGGCGAGTGAATCCTTCGATTATTTCGCGGGCCGAAAGACTCAGCTGGCGCGGATGATGCTCGAGAGCTTCGGTGTGCTCGAGGGCGATAAGATCAAGCCGGAGAACTCGAAGTATGCCAGATACTATATCGACCTTCTGCAGAAGTTGCCGTCGCGGGGCGTGCTGAACTACACGGATTTGTTTGAAGAACAGTTCATGGGCTTGTATATCGACAAGAAGTTCAAGATTAGCTTCCTGTTTACGCCAATCATCTTCTTGTCGCTGGTATACGCTGGCTATGCTGTCATTACGCTGAACAACGGCAAGACGATCACCGCATCCAATCTGGATGAGATTCCGAAAATGAATGCGATGGATCTGTATGAGTTCAAATACATTTCCCAGCCTGCGCAGATGGCGCTGGCAGAGCTTAAGAAGCTGTTTGAAGTCCTCGGCCTCAATCCGACGCTTCTCGATATTCCAAAGGACAGAGACAATGGCGTGAAGCAGCTGATTCAGGCGGCACAGAACTTTTGCAATGATGCTGTCCTTGAGAGCAGAAAACTCTCCGGGGAGTTCGAGCTCTGGGGAGAGCCGCTTGCGGATTCTCAGATGAAGGCAAAAATGCAGAGCGCCTGCGACAAGGTGAAGAATGAGTTCAGCAACTACTCGGTGAAGTACAACACGTTCGCAAAGCTGAATAACTTCCGCCACACGATGGAGGAGATTCAGGAAATCGAACAACAGATCGGGATATTGCGCCGCATCCCGGAATACCTCAGTTTCAAGAGCGAATGTGGAGATCTCGTCGGCTATATTGCCAGTGTCCAGAATTTCAACATCGATGAGATGAAAGTTCCGATTGAAAAAGCACGTGCTGCATTCAGGGTGGCAAGAGACAGCATTGCAGATGGAAACGTTGGTACGGATGCTGCCCGCGCAGTAAAGGATGCGCTGGAGCCGATTCAGCAACAGTACATTGACCTTTACTATGATGCGCATTCCAAGAAGAGACTCGGCATCGAGGCTGCACAGCGGAAATGCCAGATTCAGGAGAGTCTCGCACTCAAGAATCTCCGGAAGCTGCACGGCATCACGATCCTGCCAGGTGCGAAACTGTCCAATCTTGAGACAGCGATGGCGAACATCAAGGTCTGCTATGAGCTCACACCGAACGAGCTGAAAAAGAGTCCAATCTGCTCACACTGCCATTTCGATTTGAGTAGTCACGAACGCAATGTCCACGGACTTCTGAATCGGATTGAAACCGATATTGAAAATCTCACCAGGGAATGGACGAAGAAGCTGCTGGAGACCGTCACCGACCCGCTGGTGCTCGCGCAGAAGCAGTATCTGAACGAAGATCAGCAGAAGGTCATCGATGACTTCGTAACTTCAAAGAAGCTGCCGAAACGTGTGGATGATTTCTTCGTTGAGAGTATCACCGCACTCCTGAAGGGATTTGAGCCGGTGGTTATCGATGCGGAAACACTGGTGGAAAAGCTCGAACAGCTGCAGCCGCTCAGTGAGGATAATTTCTGCGAGAAGCTCAATGACATCATCGCTTTCTATACAAAAGGCAAGGATGAAAGCAAGCTGCGCATCGTCGTAAAGCGTAAGGAGAATTAAAATATGGAGAAGAGAAAATTGACCAAGGAGGACCTTGACAAGGTCCGTGATATAGAAGGCTTCCCAATCGGCTCGGACGAGGACATCATTGCCCTCTCTGACGCGCCGTATTATACGGCATGTCCGAATCCGTTCATTAAGGAGTTTATTGAGGAGAACGGAACCCCCTATGACGAGGAGACGGATGACTACCATCGTGAGCCGTACGCGGCGGATGTGAGTGAAGGAAAATATGATCCGATGTATAAACTTCATCCTTATCATACCAAGGTTCCTCATCAAGCAATTGCAAATTATATTGAACATTATACTAAATCCGGTGATTTGATTTTGGACGGATATTGTGGTACTGGAATGACCGGAGTGGCCGCTCAAATAGCGGGTAAGAACCCCGTGACAGATGCAAGGAATGCAATTTTAATAGATTTGTCTAGCGCAGCTACCTTTATTTCTGCTATTTGCAATGATGTGGTCAGTCATTCTATTGATGTTCAACATTTTATGAACATTATTAATAATTGTAATGAAGAACTAGGGTGGATGTATAAAACAAAATGTTCCCCCAAAAATCTCTTGGGGGATACCTATGGCGAAATTACATCTGTATTTTGGTCAGATATATATATTTGCCCTCATTGTGGGCAAGAATTCGTCTTTTGGGATGAGGCTGTAGATTATGAAAGAGGGAAGATAAAAAAGAAATTTTTATGTCCGTTATGTAATTCTAATATTACGAAAAGTGAGTGCGCACATGCAAAAGAGATTACATTTGATAACGTGCTTAATATGACGCGGGAGTTTTCAAAACAAGTTCCGGTTCAAATAAATTACACTTACGGGGGAAAAAGATATTCAAAGAAACCAGATCAAGAAGATTATGACCTGTTAAAAAAAGTTAATAATTACCAGATGAAAACATGGTTTCCTACAGATGAGTTATCAGACGGTTTTAATACAGAGCAGCCTAAAGCATCGCATGGATTTAGTAGAGTTTACGATTTCTATTTCAGACGTAGTTTGATTTATTTTTCATATGCTTGGAGTCAATGCATGAATAATGAGGAACGAGGCATTATTACGAAAACATTGTTCAGAATGACAAAAAGATATGCTGTTACATATATGTCTGGCAGATGGGGAGCTGGTGGAGGCCCGACTCCTGGAACTCTGTTTATTCCAGCATTGTCAAAGGAATTAAATATTGGAAGGCAATTAGAAGCTGCAGCAAAAGCTTTCGCTAAAATCACACCATTGGATACAAGAGGGAATGTACTCATATCTACGCAATCTTCTACTGATATGAAACAAATCCCGCGTGAAAGTATTGATTATATATTCACTGATCCTCCCTTCGGTGGAAATATAAATTATTCAGAGCTAAATTCGTTTTGGGAATCATGGTTGAAGGTAAAAACCAATATAAAAGAAGAAAGTATAGTTAATGAAATACAGCATAAGGATATAAGAAAATATCTTGGATTGATTCAAAAAACTTTTTTTGAATATTATCGGGTTTTAAAGCCAAATAGATGGATAACGGTAGAATTCCACAATTCTTTGAATGTTATTTGGAATGCTATTCAAACTGCTATAACTCAGGCAGGTTTTGTGGTTGCTGATGTCAGGATTTTAAGTAAGGGAAAAGAAAGTTTTAAGCAAATAGTGTCTAGTGGAGCTGTAAAAGAAGATTTGGTAATATCAGCGTACAAACCTTTAAATAGCACTAAGGAGAAAATATTATCAGGAGCTGGCACTGAAGAAACCACTTGGGCTTTTGTCACGCAGCATCTCTCAAATCTTCCCGTCGTTGTCGACGCCGACCACAACGGCAAGATCGATATTATCCCGGAGCGGCAAGCCTACTTGCTTTTTGACCGCATGGTGGCCTATCACATCATGAACGGTATCCCCGTGCCAATCGATGCGACAGATTTCTACAAGGGACTCGATGAGAAGTTCCTGAAACGCGACGGCATGTACTTCCTGCCGGATCAGGTGAATGAATACGACACTGCTCGCATCAAGATGGACGTTGAGCCAATTCAATTTGATCTGTTTGTCACGAACGAAAAATCAGCTATCGCATGGCTATATCGGCAACTCGACACGCCACAAACATATGCGGAGCTTCAGCCGAAGTTCATGCAAGAAGTGAAGTCCGTTGACCGCTACGAGGATATGCCGGAGCTTTCCGTCATGCTGGATGAGAACTTTATTCAGGACGATAAGGGTCGCTGGTATATTCCGGACCGCACGAAGGAAGGCGACGTCGCCAAGCTCCGCGAGAAGAACCTCTGGAAGGAATTCGAGAGCTACATGAACAGCAAAGGCAAGCTGAAGCTGTTCCGCTCTGAGGCCATCCGCGTCGGGTTCTCACGATTGTGGAAGGATAAGAACTATCAGGCAATCGTAGATATGGCGGAGCGTCTGCCGGAGAAGACGATTCAGGAGGATGACAAACTGCTGATGTATTATGACATCAGTCTGAACCGCTTGCAGTAAGGCATTGATTGGCACCTTTGGGGAGGTGGCAATGCATGCTGAAGGCAGGTGAATTCGCCTTTGACAGGAATACAGGAAAAAGTGTACAGGTGCTCGAGCGGCTCGAAGTATGGGGATATGTATCCTATCGCGTCTTCGATGGGAGTGTAAAATGAAGTGTGTAAGTTACCGGTAACCAATTTACTAACTTACGCA
>ENA-OWPP01001251-OWPP01001251.1-human-gut-metagenome-genome-assembly--contig:-NODE-1251-length-22991-cov-7.919864_pt1 | contig 22991 bp, 20 predicted proteins | sample MGYA00248265_ERZ651848 | MGnify/ENA primary metagenome ERZ651848 (study PRJEB26924, sample SAMEA4378233) | human gut metagenome | biome: human gut; feature: human-associated habitat; material: faeces...
CCTTTCCGGCCCGCTTGCCCTCCCGCATCTGCACCAGCACATCGGTGCCGCCGGCGATGATCTGGGCCTCGGGATGCTCCAGTCGCAGACGGATGGCGTCCTGTACGCTTTCCGCCTGATAGAGCGCTGACATATCATACATAGCGGTATTTCCTCCTTAGTCCCGGATCAGGCCCTCTTCCGTGAAGCGCTGGAAGAGGACGTGGGGGGTGATGGGGTCCTGATCGATGGCCACGCCGGTGGCGTTGTAGATGGCGTTGCGGATGGCGGGCGCACCGGAGCAGGCCGGGGGCTCGCCCAAGGCCTTGGTGCCGAAGGCACTGGTGGGTTCGGCGTTCTCCACGAACTGCGCCTCCAGATGGGGGTGGTCCATGATGGTGGAGAGCTTGTAGTCCAGCAGGTTATTGTTCAGAGGCCGGCCGGTCTTTTCGTCGAACAGCAGCTGCTCTGACAGACCGTAGCCAATGGCCATGGACATACCGCCGTGGACCTGCGCCTCTGCCAGCGCCGGGTTCACCAGCTTGCCGCAGTCGTGGACATTGATGATCTCCTGAAGCGTCACCTTGCACATGGGGATGTCCACCTCCACCACGGCAAAGGTGCAGCCGAAGGAATAGGCGTTGTTGCGGATGGTATAAGTACTCTCGGCGGTGATGTGCTGGGAGTCGGCGGGGTCATACTGGGCGTGCATAGCCAGCTCTGACAGGCTCATGAGCACCTTGCCGTCGGTGTTGCGGACGATATTGCCGTCCACGATATCCATGTTGTACACCGCCTGACGGGTGAGCTTGGAGGCATAATCCAGAATCTTCTCCTTCAGCATCAGGCCCGTCTGGCGGATGGAGAAGCCCGCCACATACGTCTGGCGGGAGGCATAGGCACCCAAGCCCGTAGGCGTGATATCGGTATCCTGACAGGACACCACATGGACCTTACGGTAATCGCCCAGACCCACCACGTCGGAGGTCATTTGGGCATAAGCGGTATCGGCGCCCTGACCGATCTCCGTCTCGCCGCACTGCATGGTGACGCTGCCGTCCAGATTCAGCAGCATCCGATTGGAGGACGTCTCCAACGAGATGGGGTAGACGGCGGTGTTATACCAGAAGGTGGCCACGCCGATGCCGTGGCGGATGGGGCCGGTCTCCTTGGCGAACTCCGCCTTTTTGCGGTCGTAGTCGATGTACTTCTTACCAACCTCCAGACACTGGCGGAAGGAATCCTCATAGTTGACGTTGTGGGAGAAGCTGTCCTCGAAGCCCTTGGGCATGAGGTTCTGCATCCGGAAGGCCAGCGGGTCCATGCCCACGGCCTTGGCGCACTCGTCCACGTTGGACTCGTCGGCAAAGGAGGCCTGAGGCATTCCGTAGCCACGCATGGCTCCGGCGGCGGGGCGGTTGGTGAACACCGTCCACGCATCGCACTCCATGTTGTCACAGGGATAGTGCTGGGAGAAGGAACCCATGGCCTTGGCCACGATGCTGTGGCCGTGGGAGGCATAGGATCCCTGATTGGAGTAGAGCTCCACCTTCCGGGCGGCGAAGGTGCCGTCCTTGCGGAGCCACGAGACGATGTGGAATCGGATGGCGTGGCGCACACGGTTGGAGACGAAGGTCTCCTCACGGGAGCAGTCCACCCGGACACAGCGGCCGTGGACTTGCGTGGAGCACCAAGCGCACAGGGGTTCATAGAGGGCGTCCTGCTTGTTGCCGAAGCCGCCGCCGATATAGGGCTTCACCACCCGGATATCACTCCACGGGCGGCCCAGCGCCTGTCCTACCACACGGCGGATGATATGGGGGATCTGGGTAGAGGATACCACCGTGATACGGCCGTTCTCCTCGTAGGCGAAGCAGCCGTGGTTTTCGATGTGGCAATGCTGCACCGTGGGCGTCTCATACCAGCCCTCCACCTTAATGAGGCCCGGCTCCTGAATGGCGGCCTGATAGTCGCCCGTCTTCATATCGGTGTGCTTGAGGATGTTGTTGGGGTAGGCCTCGTGGAGCCGGGGAGCGTCAGGCTCCATGGCCTTCTGCACATCCAGCACGAAGGGCAGCTCCTCGTATTCCACCTGCAGCGCCCGGACGCCCTGCATGGCGGCCACCTCGTTTTCTGCAATGACCACCGCCACGTCGTCGCCGTAGTAGCGGACGTGCCGGTTCAGCAGGTGGCGGTCCGCCACATCCTGATGGCCGGGGTCCATGGACCAGGGGTGGCCCGCCGTGGGGAACGGGTGCTCCGGCACGTCGAAACAGGTCAGTACCTTCACCACGCCGGGGATCTGCTCCGCCGCCGAGGTGTCCACCGACTTGACGAAGCCGTGGGCAATGGTGGCGTGCTTGATGCGGACATACAGCGCATCACGGGGCATGAGGTCCTCGTAGTATTTGGTGCGGCCGGTGGCCTTGTCAAAGGCGTCTACCCGCACCTCGGCTTTTCCTACTTCAGCCATGTAGTGTTCCTCCTTATGTCAGCGTCGCTGCGATAGCCGGAGTTACCGGCAAAAGTACCTATAAATTTAAGATATCATAGCATAAAATTCGTCATTTGCATAGTCCTTTTCGTAATACTAATTATAGGATAACGGTGGTTGACTGGAATGGGCATTTCCGGGTATACTGTAAGAAAATGACGGGACAAAGGAGGGAGCGGCATGGCACAGCTGCGGATCGGATGCGTGGTGATGGCGGCGGGAAATGCCCGGCGCTTCGGGGAGAACAAGCTGGCGGTGCAGGTACAGGGCAAGGCGCTGTTCCACCGGGCGCTGGAGGCTGTGCCGGCGGAGCGGTTCATCCGGACGGTGGTGGTGAGCCAATACCCGGAGGTGCTGGAGCTGGCCCACCGCATGGGCTTCGTGCCGGTACCCAACCGGCACCCGGACTGGGGCATCAGCCACACCATCTCGCTGGGGCTGGGAAAGCTGCCGGAGATGGATGCGGCGCTGTTTCAGGTGGCGGATCAGCCCCTGCTGCGCCGGGAGAGCGTGGGGATGCTGGTGGACTTTTACCGGGAGCATCCGGAGCACATCGCTGCGCTGGGTCACGACGGTGTCCGGGGGAACCCCTGCCTGTTCCCGGCACGGCTGTTCCCGGAGCTGCTGGCCCTGCAGGGAGATCACGGCGGCAATCAGGTGATCCGCCGCCATGAGGAGGACCTCCTCTTATGGGAGGTCCCGGCTCCGGAACTGACGGATGTGGATACACCTCAGGTGCTGGCGCAGCTGCGGCGGGATATGGCGGAGGAGTGAGGGGCCTCCGACAAATCGATCGTCGCTTTGAAAAAGGCACGGGGCTGCAATGCAGCCCCGTGCCTTTTCAGGTTTTGATCAGAATGCGGCGAGTGGAGACACGTTGGGGAGAATCAGTTCTCCTTCTCCTCCTCCACCAGTTCTTGGGCTTCCTCCACCAGTTCCTCGGCTTCGCCCAGAACCTCCTGCTCCCGGATCTGTGCCGGGGTCAGGACACGCTCCGCCTGCTCCTCCCGGAGCACCAGATAGTAGGCCAGTGCCAGCTGAGGCAGCACGCCCCAGACGCCCCGCACGTCCAGCCACTTCACCGCCAGCCAACTCCAGACGGCTCCGGCGTGGAAGGCCAGCAGGGTGGAGCCGTAGAACCACAGCTTTGTCAGCTGCTCCCGCTCTCCCTCGCACAGGTAGTGGGCCAGCGCCAGAGATGCCTGCTTGGTGTTGTTGCTGTTAAAGATCGTGGCGCTCTGGAAGCCTCTGGCGCCGGCAAAGGTGCTCCACTGGATGCTCATGGAGAAGAACACCGGATACAGTGCCACCAGCGGAGTCATATCCGCCGGGAAAAAGCCCATGGCGATGGCAGCAGCCGCTGTGATGCACGGCGACAGCCGCCGCATATCCACATGGAACACGTGGGGGACGATGACGGAGAACATGACGCCCACCACGTAGATCACCAGACACAGCAGATGCAGCAGCACACTGCTCCCCCGGCCAAAGAGTGCGTCGCTGACCAGCTCCAGCAGATTCATGGTCTGGGAGCTGCCCAGTATCCCGCCGCGGCACAGCAGGGCGTAACCGCCGAAAAAGCCGCCTATTGCAGCAAAGGCCAGATGGCGGCAGTGATCGATAGGAAGAAGCTTCTGTTCCGTCATGGTATAACTCCTACAAATAACGACAAGATAATCCTTCGTTAGTATATCAGCCTGCGGCGTTTCCGCAAGGGAAAAACTGCATAAAAATCCCGCAAAAATGCGGCGTTTCTTGTGTTGACAACGGCGGGATCTGTGGTAAAATAGGGGAAGTGAAATGCGCTGACGAAACGAGTCCGCCATGTGCCGCCCAAAGCGAGAGGGGAAGCGGTGAAAGCCCCTTGTCCGGCCGGTGTGACAGCCACTTCCGAGCAGGCGGCGACGAGCCGCACGCCCCATCCCCGTTACCGGATGACCGAGATGGCGGCCTTGGCCGTTCAATTAGGGTGGTACCGTGAAGCAAGTCTTCGCCCCTATGTGTGGGCGGGGGCTTTTTGTTTTTTCGGCAGCCCTCCTGCGTCCCGGTGTTTCCGGTTTTCCCCCGAAGTTCTGTTTTACAGGAGGTGGCCTGTGAGCTATCAGCTGATCGACATGACCAAGGACCCACGCAGCGGGCAGTTTGCCTATTTCCGTCAAATGCTCTTTCCCTTCGCCGGGGTCACGGCGGAGGTAGACATCACGGACTTCGCCGCACGGCGGCAGGGGCGGCCCTTCTTCCTGAGCTTCCTCTATGCCGTGGTACGGGCCGCTAACGCCATTCCCCAGCTGCGCCGCCGCATCCGGGCAGATGGCAGCGTGGTGGAATACGACTGGTGTCCCCCCTCCTACACCGCCATGAAGCCCGACGGGGTGTATGTATACTGCACGGTGGAGGGAGATCTGTCCTATGAGGCGTTCGTGACGCTGGGACAGCGGCGGCAGCGAGAGGTGCTGGAGCGGGGCACCCTCACCGAGGACGGAGACGCTTTGAGCTTCTTCTTTGTGTCCAGTCTGCCGTGGCTGCACTATTCCCAGCTGGAGCATCCCGCCGTCAGCGCCGACGACTCCAACCCCCGCATCAGCTGGGGCAAGGCTGTCACCAAGCATGGACGCACTACCCTGCCGGTGTCGCTGTTTGTAAACCACGCCCTGGCAGACGGGCTGCACATCTCACAGTTCTTCGCCGGTCTGGAGCGGGAGCTTCAGACGCTGGCAGACAGCTGGCAGGCAGAGGAGTGACGGCATCCAGTCACAGAGGTCTGTCACAGGAACTGTCACAAAAGAAAATTCTGCAATTCCGATTGCAAGCAAAAGGAGTAATGTATCATGTCTCATCCCTATCACGGGCTTAATGAGCTGCGGGAGATGTTCCTGTCGTTCTTCGAGTCCAAAGGTCATCTGCGGCTGCCCAGCTTTTCTCTGGTGCCGCAGAACGACAAGTCCATCCTGCTCATCAACGCCGGCATGACCCCCATGAAGCCGTGGTTCAAGGGCGAGGAGGAGCCGCCCCGCCGCCGGGTCTGCACCTGTCAGAAGTGCATCCGCACCGGCGACATTGAGAACGTGGGCAAGACCGCCCGCCACGGCACCTACTTCGAGATGTTGGGCAACTTCTCCTTCGGTGACTACTTCAAGCATGAGGCCATCGCATGGAGCTGGGAGTTCCTGACCGAGGTGGTGGGGCTGGAGCCTGACCGGCTGTACCCCTCCATCTATCTGAACGACGACGAGGCCTTCGACATCTGGAACAAGGAGATGGGCATCCCCGCCGAGCGCATCTTCCGCTTCGGCAAGGAGGACAACTTCTGGGAGCACGGCTCCGGTCCCTGCGGCCCCTGCTCCGAGATCTACTATGACCGTGGGCCGGAGTACGGCTGCGGCAAGCCCGGCTGCACCGTGGGCTGCGACTGTGACCGGTACATCGAGATCTGGAACAACGTGTTCTCCCAGTTCGACAACGATGGCCACGGCAACTACACCGAGCTCAAGCAGAAGAACATCGACACCGGCATGGGTCTGGAGCGTCTGGCCTGCGTGTGCCAGAACGTGGACAGCCTCTTCGACGTGGACACCGTGATGAATATCACCCACAAGGTATCCCAGCTCACCGGCGCTCACTACGGCGAGACGGAGAAGCGGGACGTGTCCCTGCGGGTCATCACCGACCACATCCGCTCCGCTACCTTTATGATCTGCGACGGCATCCTGCCCTCCAACGAGGGGCGGGGCTATGTGCTGCGGCGTCTGCTGCGCCGGGCCGCCCGCCACGGGAAGCTGCTGGGCGTCAACGATCCCTTCCTGTATCAGGTGGTGGACACCGTGATTCATGAGAACGAGGGGCAGTATCCTGATCTGCGGGAGAAGCAGACCTATATCACCAAGGTCATCCGCACGGAGGAGGAGAATTTCGGCCGCACCATCGACGGCGGCATGAAGATCTTCTCCGACCTGCTGGCAGAGCACAAGCAGAAGCTGGAGAAAATTTTCTCCGGCGCCGACGCCTTCCGGCTGTATGACACCTTCGGCTTCCCCATCGACCTGACCATGGAGATGGCGGCGGACGAGGGCCTCAGCGTGGACGAGAACGCTTTCCAGAAGCTGATGAAGGAGCAGAAGGAGCGGGCCCGTGAGGCCCGGAAGGCACTGGGCGATCTGGGCTGGGCCGGTGTGGAGTTCGGCAAGGACGTGCCGGCCACGGAGTTCGTGGGCTATGACCACAGCGAGTGCGACGCCAAGATCGTGGCCATCGTGGCCGATGAGGAGCTGCGGGACGAGGTGGCCGCCGGGGCCGAGGCCGTGGTGGTACTGGATCACTCCCCCTTCTACGCCGAGATGGGCGGTCAGGTGGCCGACCACGGCACCATCACCGCCGACGGCGTGGTGTTCACCGTGACGGACGTACAGAAAAACAAGGGCGGCAAGTTCATGCACTACGGCCATCTGGCACAGGGTGTGCTCCACGTGGGAGACACCGTTCACGCCGCCATTGATATGGAGCGCCGCAAGGCCATCCAGCGTGCTCACAGCACTACCCACCTGCTGGATGCGGCGCTGAAGAAGGTGCTGGGCGACCACGTCCATCAGGCGGGCTCTCTGGTGGAGCCGGACCGCCTGCGCTTCGACTTCACCCACTTTGAGGCCATCTCCCCGGAGGAGCTGCGGCAGGTGGAGGAACTGGTGAACGACGCCATTCTGGAGGGCTATCCCGTGGTGACGGAGATACTGCCCATCGAGGAGGCCAAAAAGAAGGGCGCCGTGGCCATGTTCGGTGAGAAGTACGGCGATATCGTCCGCGTGGTGGAGATGGGCGACTTCTCCATGGAGTTCTGCGGCGGCACCCATCTGGACAACACCGCCAAGGCCGGTCCCTTCCGCATCAAGTCCGAGGGCTCCGTCGCCTCGGGCGTCCGCCGGATCGAGGCCACGGTGGGCCGACTGAGCCTGGACACCATGAACCGGAATCAGGAGCTGCTGTTCCACGCCGCTCAAGTGCTGAAGACAACACCTGGTGAGCTGGCCGCCAAGGCGGAGCAGCAGGCAGCGGAGATGAAGGAGCTGCGCCATGAGCTGGAGAAGTTCAAGTCCGAGGCGTCCCTGGGCGAGGCCCGGCAATTCCTGACCGCCGCCAAGAACGTGGGCGGCCTGAAGGTCCTGACCGCTATCCGTAACGGCATGGATGCGAACGCCCTGCGGCAGATGGGCGATTTCCTGCGGGACAAGGCCCCGGATGTTGTGGCAGTGCTGGCTTCTGCCAATGGGGAGAAGATCACCTTCCTGGCAGTCTGCGGTCCCGAGGCGGTGAAGCGCGGCATCAAGGCCGGCGACCTGGTGAAGAGTGTCTGCGCCATCTGCGGCGGCAAGGGCGGCGGCAAGCCTGATAGCGCCATGGGCGGCGGCAGTGACCTGCTGAAGCTGGATGATGCACTGGCCACCGTGGATGATTTTGTGGCGGAAAAGCTGAAGTAAGCTGTAGATGACACCTTCCCCGGGGCCTCGCCGGGCAAAGGCCTGGCGGGAGCAGAGTGGAGTGGGAGAACTTTATGTCAACTCGAGAGGACGTCAAGACGTTTTTCGGCCTGCCTCTGGACTTCTCCATGCTGGAGCTGGAACCGGAGACAGACGCCGACCCGGTACGGTATTTCTGTACCCCGGAAAATGCCGAGATCATTGGCTGGGGCAGTTGCGGGACGCACTTCGTCCTCCTGCCGGGGGATGAGGCGGTGTACTGCGTGGAGCCGGAGCTGGCAGAAGAGGGCACCTTTGTGCTGCCGGTGGGGGCGGACTTCCGGGAGTTCCTTTCCCATCTGTTCTACTGCAAATGTACCAGTCCTCTGGCGCAGATCTTCATGCTGGACGCGACCCGGTTCCGGAAGCTTCTGGAGGACAACGATGCCAACACCTGGCCGGGCTGCGAGGAGGACTTCAAGAGCCGGGACGCATCCCTGGACCTGTTGGCGGAGACATTCCACATCCGGTCCCGGGACCCATTCCAGCGGGTGAAGGAGCTCCAGACGGGCTTTGACCCGTCGGTCCTGAATTTCTCCGACGCATATTATGACACACTGGGGTTAGAGAAGCCCAAGCGGGGGATGCAGAGGAAGGAAAAGCCCCTGTTTGAATTTCCACCTATCACATTTGATCTTTACCAGGAGGACGATCCATGAAAAAAGTCAAGATCACCGTCTTGAAAACCACCCTGGATGAAGAGCTGGCGGCGGAATACGGCGCTGAAGGGCTGGGCCCCTGCCCCATGCTGCGGGAAGGCCAGGTGTTCTACGCCGACTACGCCAAGCCGGATGGCCTCTGTGACGAGGCCTGGAAGGCTATCTATCAGTATGTGTTCGCCCTGGCCCACGGGGCGGGAGAGGGTCTGTTCTATTACGGCGACTGGATCCGCAGGCCCGGCGTGGCCATCTGCTCCTGCAACGATGGGCTCCGCCCCGTGATCTTCAAGCTGGAGACCACAGAGGAGGAAGCATCCGTCAACTACACACCCGTGCGGTAAAATTATTTACTTTCAGAATATCGCAAGTATTTTCCCTTTACAGAGAAAGGGGGCTGCCATGCTGCTGCCCAAGGACCCCTACATTCTTCTGAGCTTCCTCAACGCCCGCCTCCGGGACCAGTATGCGGACCTGGAGGATCTGTGCGCGTCCCTGGATGCGGACGAGCAGTCCCTGCGGGAGACGCTGGCGGGGGTTGACTATCGCTACGATCCCGTTTATCATCAGTTTATACCGATCACATCAAAGGAGGTTTGAAAATGTCCGATTGCCTATTCTGCAAGATCGTTGCCGGGGAGATCCCCAGCAGCAAGGTCTACGAGGACGACGTGTGCTACGCCTTCAATGACATTGATCCCCAGGCGCCCACCCACTTCCTGGTGGTACCCAAGGCCCACATTGGCTCTGTGTCTGAGATCACCGCGGACAACAGCACAGTGGTGGCTCATATCTTCGAGGTCATTGCCAAGCTGACAAAGGAAAAGGGGCTGGACAGCTACCGGGTGGTCTCCAACATCGGCGAGCAGGCGGGACAGAGCGTGTTTCATCTGCACTTCCATGTACTGAGCGGCAGAGATATGACGTGGCCTCCGGGCTGATGCGGCCTTCGAGAGGGGCGGCTGTACCGCTGAGGCAAAATGATTTCAATTTCCTGATTTGCCGTCCGTTGGAGCATAAGAGAGCGCCGCGAGCAAAGCTCGCGGCGCTCTCTTACTGAATTAGAAGGGGGGGGTTACAGCTCACCGCCGGAGAGGACCGGGGTCAGGTCCTCAAAGTTGGAGAAGCTGGGATAAGAGATGCGCACATCATCGCCGGTGGCGTTGACATCCATCTGCATATCCATCTGGAGCTTGGCAGTAATCTGCGCATTTTCGGTCTCCGTGACAGGCAGGCCCAGCACCAGATCCAGGTCGAAGTCCGCGGTGCAGGACTCCAGCTCTCCGTCGGAACCGACGGTGTAGACGTATGTGCAGCTCTGCAGATCTGCGGTGAGGTCCACCGGGCTCTCCATGGCGGCAAGCTCTTCCTGCAAGGCCGTCAGCAGATCCTCCAGAAGGCTGTTCAGGCTGTCATCCATCTTCATGGTGTATACGGTGCGGGAGCCCGTGCGGGAGACGTCGATGGAGTCGATCATGGGCAGCATCATGCTGTTCATCTGGCCGCTGATCTGCAGCATCTCCTGGTAAAACTCCGCGAACCCGTCCATGTTGCCAACCGGATATTTGTACCGGTCTGTGGTTCCGTCCATCTCCTCCTGGATATAGACCCAGCCGTCCTGCATCCACTCCTGAACAGAGACTTGATCCTGCATGGTCACATCGGGGCCGGCGCCTGCCGTGTTGGATTCCATGTTCATGTTCATGGAAATGGCCAGCTGGAGCGGGTCTTTCAGAATCATCTGGATGCGGCCGTTTCCGGAGACGGCCACGGACATGGTTTCGTGGATGGTCTCGGTCCCATCGGAGCCGTCAACGGCAATGTCCATCCCCATATTCATGGTATAGTCCGCGTCGATGCCGGTGGAGGAGGCCTGGCTGGCGGCGGTCAGGGCCCGGTAGGCCTCGATTTTCTCGGTAATGGGCCGGGCGGCCTCGGCGTCAATGGCGCCGCTCTCCACCAGGCTGGCCAGCAGATAGGTGCTGCCGTCCTTGAGATCAGCGCCCAGGGCCTGGTAGGTGACGGCAGCCAGATCGTCCCGCAGGAAGGGGGCGGCGTCCAGCATGGAGAGGTTGAACAGGCCGTGGAGCATGGCGAAGTCCAGCGTGTCTGCGTACAGGAAGTCCACGCCGTCCTCATAGCCTAGTGCCCGCAGCAGGAAGGCGCAATACATTTTTGCGCTGCACGGACTGGATGCGCCGAAAGTGGTGGCGGAGGTGCCGTTGGTGATGCCTTGGCTGTACAGCCAGGCGACGGAGGGGGCCGCGGTTTCGCTCACGTCGGTGAAGGGCATGGAGATCTCTCCCGCCTCATAGGCGGCTTTGGCCTCGTCCTCGGCGCCGTAGAGCCGCACCAGCATGATGGCGGCCTCGGAACGGGTAGGGGCGCGGTCCAGCTCAAAGCCGCCGGCGGTGCCCCGGAACACGCCGATGGCGGACAATTCCTCCGCAACGGAGTCGTAGGAAGAGGCGGAGGCGGTCCCGGCCATTGCCGCAGTCAGCAGCAAGGTCGCGGCCAGTATGGTCAGAATGCGTTTCATGATCAACGCTCCTCTCTTTTTTGGTGGAAGAATTTCCACTGATTACTGCTATCTTACGCCGGGCGGAGAGAGCCGTCAAGAGCAGGGAACATGATTTATGGAAAAAGGGCTGGTATTTCCCGCCGGTTCCCGGTATAATGTACCCAAATGGTTTCTCTTTCCCCATTTTTCCAAACAGCTGTGATCGGCTGGGGCGAGGCGGGAAAGCAGAATCATTGGGAGAAAGCGCGTCCGGCCAAAGGGCTGACACGGGGCAACGGCGCAGGTGCCGTGAATCCCGGCGGCCTATGCATGGATCCGGCGGAGAGAGCAAAATTGCGGCTCTTTTGCAGCCTGCCCGCTGTTCTGGGCAGCCGCTGGACGAGCTGTTTGGCAGGATGGAAAAGAGGAGAGACCATGCGCAAGCTGGCCGCGTTCACCGTGTCCTTCGCTCTGGGGATCTGTCTGGCCCAGTATCTGCTGCCGGAGAGGCTTCTTCTGCCCGTGGCGGCAGTTTTCTTTGCCGCGGCCTGCCTCGCCCTGCTGCTGCCGGGACTTTGGCGGAAGCGGGTGCTGCTGGTGGGCACGGGGCTGGCCCTGGCCCTGGGGTGGAACTGGCTGTACAGCTATGCTGTACGGGCGCCTCTTGCGGCCCTGTCCGGCAGCGAGGGCACCGCTTCCATGACTCTTTTGGAGTACGCCGTCCCCACGGACTACGGCGCCAAGGTGACAGTGAAGCTGGAGGGGGTTCCCCTGGGCAAGGTGGTCTGCTACGGCGGGGCGGACCTGCTGGACCTGGAGCCGGGACAGACAGTGGCGGCACAGGTGAAATTTCAGGATTCCGCCCGGCTTCGGGAGGATACCATTACCAACTTCACCGCTCAGGGGGTGTTCCTGCTGGCCTACCAGCGGGGAGACGAAGCCGTCTACGGTGAGGGATCCGCCGGCTCGCCACGGTGGTGGCCCGCCCATGCGGCCCGGGCCATGCAGAACCGGGTGACGGCGCTGTTTGACGGAGATGAGGCCGCGTTCCTCAGCGCCATCCTCACCGGGGACACGTCCGGATTGTCGGAAGAAGCCCGGTCCGACCTGTCGGAGGCGGGACTCAGCCACATCCTGGCGGTGTCCGGGTTGCACTGCGGCTTTCTGATGACGCTGATTCTGCTGCTCACAGGACGGCACCGGCACCGTCTGGCGGCGGTGCTGGCGCTGCCCGTCCTGATGTTCTATACGCTGTTGACCGGGGCCAGTCCCTCGGTGGTCCGGGCCTGCATCATGGTGGTGTTCGTGCTGGCGGCACCCCTGTTTCAGCGGGACAGCGACCCGCCCACCACGCTGTCCGCCGCCCTGTTTTTGATCCTGCTGGCGAACCCCTTTGCGGCGGCCTCCATCAGTCTGCAGCTGTCCTTCGGAGCCATGGCGGGGCTTCTCTGGCTGACGCCGAAGCTCCAGGACCTGCTGTTGGGGGAGAGACCGAGTGGGAAGGTCTGCCGACTGCTGGTTTCCAGCCTGTCGGCCACCGTGGGGGCCATGGCATTCACGGTGCCTTTGTGCGCTGTCTACTTCGGGTCGCTGGTACTGATCTCTCCGGTAAGCAACCTGCTGTGCCTGACAGCCTCCAGCCTTGTGTTCACGCTGGGGCTTGGGGCAGTCCTGGCGAGCTTCCTCTGGGTACCCCTGGGGACGGTGATCGGTTTCGTGCCGGCTTTGCTGACCCGGTATATCCTCTGGATATCCGGGGTTCTGGCGTCTGTCCCCCACCACGCCCTGTACTTCACCAACCCGTACCTGAAATACTGGCTGGTATTTCTGTATGTCCTCTTCGCCGCGGCCTTTTTTCTGCGGCCCAAGGCCCGGCGGAAGTATGCCGTGGCCGGTGTGCTGGCGGCGGTATCCCTGGCGGTGACGGTGCGGCTGGGCGCGCCCCACTACACCCGGGGCGGCCTGGACGCCTATGTGCTGGACGTGGGGCAGGGGGAGAGCGTGCTGCTGACCTCCGGCGGGAAATTTGCCCTGGTGGACTGCGGCAGCCGCAACAGCTGGTACGACGCCGGCGGCATCGCGGCGGATCACCTGGCCACCATGGGCTGCGGGACGCTGGACTATCTGATTCTGACCCACTATGACTACGATCACATCTCCGGCGTGGCGGAGCTGCTGGCAAGAGCGCGGGTGGACACTCTGCTCCTGCCGGACGTGTCCGACGATGCAGGGGCGCGGTTCCGGGTGGAGCTGGCCGCCCGGAACCACGGCGTGGACATTCAATACGTGGAGGCGGAGACGGTTTACACCCTGGGGGAGAGCAGCCTCACCATCTACCCGCCGGGGGACGTGGAGGGCGACAACGAACAGGGGCTGGCCGTCCTGTGCACCTATGGCGACTACGACCTGCTGATTACCGGGGACCGGAACATGGCGGCGGAGCGGCAGCTGATCGCCGACCATGATCTGCCCGACATCGAGGCCCTGGTAGTAGGCCACCACGGCTCCAAATCCTCTACCTCGAAGGAGTTGCTGGAGGCCCTGACGCCGGAGACGGGCATTATCAGCGTAGGGGACAACAGCTACGGCCACCCCACGGAGGACGCCCTCCGCCGCCTGGTGCTGGCAGACGTGGAGATCTACCGGACGGACAAGCAGGGTACCGTCCATCTATCTGTGAATTGAGGAGACACCATGGCATACGCGAAAAAGACATCCAAGGCCAACGAGGCCTTTCAGAAACTGAAAAACGACCTGGCCGCGGGAACGGCGGGGAACGCCTACATCTTCTACGGGGAGGAGACGTATCTCCGGGAGTACTATCTCAAAGAGCTGCGGAAGAAGCTGGTCCCCGCCGGGTTTGAGGAGTTCAACTACCACACCCTGGAGGGGAAGGACCTGACGGTCCAGACCCTGGCAGAGACGGCGGAGGCCATGCCCATGATGGCGGAGCGGACGCTGATCGTGGTGTCGGACTTCGACCTGTTCAAGCTGAACGAGGAGCAGCGGGAAAAGCTGATCGCCTTTTTGGAGGATGTGCCGCCCTACTGCTGCGTGGTGTTCCTCTACGACACGGTGGAATACAAGCCCAACCGCACCATGAAGAAGCTGTACAAGGCCGTCACCGACCACGTGGAAGCGGTGGAGTTCCGTCCGGCGGACAACAGCGACCTGGTGGTGTGGATCGCCCGGCGGTTCAAGGCCCTGGGGAAGGAGATCGACCGTCAGACGGCGGAGTACCTGATCTTCACCTGCGGCGGTCTGATGACGGGGCTGGTGCCGGAGATCGCAAAGATCGGCGCCTATGCCAAAGGCAGGGCCATCACCCAGAAGGACATCGACGCTGTGGCGGATCCGGTGCTGTCGGCGGAGGTGTTCCGCCTGTCCGACGCGGTGCTCCAGGGGAATTACGACGGGGCGGCTCGCATCCTGGGGGATCTGCTGAAAATGCAGACAGAGCCCATCATGATCCTGGCGGCTTTGGGCAGCCAGCTCCGGCGCATCTATACCGCCCGGATGGCCATTGACAGCGGCAAGGACAAGTACTGGCTCATGGAGCTGTGGGAGATGAAGAGCGACTATCCGGCCAAACTCCTGCTCTCCGCCGCCAAAAAGACCACGGCCGCCTGGTGCGCCGACGCGGTGCAGATGTGCCAGGTGCTGGACCGGCGGATGAAGAGCGAGAAGGGCGTGGACGCCGTGGGCGAGCTGAAGCTGCTGCTGGTGCGTCTGGGGGCGCAGCGGCGATGAAGAAAGCGATCCGAGAGGTCATTGTGGTAGAGGGCCGCTACGACAAAAACGCCCTCAGTCAGGTGGTGGACGCTACCATCATCACACTGGGCGGCTTCGCCGTGTTCAACGACCGGGAGAAGCTGGCCTTTCTCCGCCGCCTGGCGGAGCAGAGGGGGCTCATCGTGCTGACGGACAGCGATGGGGCAGGGTTCGTCATCCGGAACTATCTGAAGGGTGCTCTCCCACGGGATCGGGTGAAGCAGGCATATATCCCGGACATCCCAGGCAAGGAGCGCCGCAAGCGGACCCCCGGCAAAGAGGGCAAGCTGGGCGTGGAGGGTATGAGGCCCGCCGTGCTGCTGGAGGCCCTGCGCCGGGCGGGCGCCACCTTCGCCGACGAGGGGGCGGCGGAGTGTCCGGGAGACCCTATCACCAAGGCGGATCTGTTCGCCCTGGGCCTCACCGGCGGAACCGACAGCGCCGCGAAGCGCCGGGCGCTGCTGAAGCAGCTGGATCTGCCGGAGCACCTGACGCCCAACGGCATGTTAGAGGCGTTGAACCTGTTATACAGCCGGGAGGAGTTCCTTTCCCGAATGGTGAAAACTCAGTAAAAAGCGGGAGGAAGCCGGGCCATCGACAGGGTTCGACAGCATTCCCCCAAACGGCAGTGCTACAATTTTTTTGTTCGTGTGTGACAACAGACAGAAGGAGGAAATCGAGGTGCGGGCCTTCCTGGTAGGAAGAAGGCCGTGCCGCGGCGTACCGGTGGACTACTTTCTGCTGGTGGAGGAGTGGGACGCCCTCTGGGAGTGCTACGGCATCCGCGTGGAGAGCGGCGGGGAGCGGACGGAGATCCCAGGGATCACCGCCTCGCAGTCTGGGATCCTGTCGCTGCTGTCCAAGCTGATGCGGGGGAGCGTGACGCCCGTCGCGGCGCGGGATGTGGTGGAGGACTGGTTGCTGGAATAGCGTGCAGTCCGGCCGTAAAAAGGAGTCCGGAGAGGATGCAGGGTGTGCATTCTCTCCGGACTCTTTTTACAAATTTCAGGGCGCTTTTGCCAACGCCGCCAGAACGGCGGACAGGAGCGGGCACAGGACCAGTCCCGCCGCCAGCAGCCGTCCCCGGCGGGAAGCGAACGTCACGCCCTTCCGTCCCGTCCGTTCCGCCAGCAGCCCCATGGGGAGGGACAGCAGATAGATGCATCCCCAGAAGGCCCAGCCGTAGTGCCCGTGTCCCATGGCCGCTCCCGCCGGGTGGGGCCCCAGAACCAGCCCCATCAAAAATCCGATGAGAAAATAGGCGCAGGTGGTGCAGGAGAGCCGGTACCGCCCCAGCAGCGCCGTCAGGGCGGAGAGGGCCATGGCCCACCAGAAGAGACCGCTGCTGAGGAGCCAGCCGTAGAGATAGCTCTCCCCGCCGCTGGGCCGCTCCCACAGCAGCCAGCCCAGCAGGGAGCTGTCCTCCAGGGGGCACCAGAGGATGCGGCCCAGCAGGTAAAAGACAAGATACCCCGCAGTCACCGCCAGAGCCGCCAGGACCCGGGGACGCCGGCGGCTCCGGGACCACAGGGGTGGAGGTGCCTCTGCCGCCGGAGCGTCCGCCCCCTCTGATGGGAGCAGCAGGTCCACCGTGGTGCCGAAGAGCTCCGCCAGGCGGAAGAGGTTCTCCGTGCTGGGGGCGCTCTGGCCGGACTCCCATTTGGTAACCGCCTGGCGGCTGACATCCATCCGGCGGGCCAGAGCCTCCTGGGACAAGCCTGCCCGCCGGCGGTGTTCCCTGATCCGCTGACCCAGCGTGGTCATGGACACACCTCCTTTCAGACTTTATGCTACCAGAATTCAACTCCTTTGACCACCAACTATCCGGCAACAATCGGTTGCGGCGGCGGAAAAGGGCAGCTTTACCGCTTCAGCAGCCGCCGTAGAGAAGCGGCGTCCAGCAGGTTCACCGTCTGGAAGGCACCGCCGTAAAACACGGCGTAGTTGTTGAACACGCAGGGAAGGGCCTTGGCCTTCTCCAATGTGTCCACAGGCACCAGAGAATACGGAGCCCCGGCCTCTCCACACACCTGCCGGATGATCTCCAGGCTGTTGGCCACATAGGGGCACTGGTCACTGTAATAGACCGTCAGCGCCTTTTCACCGATGGTCCCCGCCCTGGCTTGGTCCGTAAAGCGGGGGAGGGTACCGTCGAAGGATCGGGCCAGCAGGGTGTAGCCATAGCCCGTTTCATCCACCGTCTCAAAGCCGTACTTCCGGGCGAAGGACTGGTCGGAGAGCCAGGCCTTCTGTTTTTCCGCCCCCAGCATGCAGATGCCGGATTTTCCCCGGTCCCGGGCGTCCGCCAGGCAGTGCTCCATCAGCGCCCGGCCGTACCCCTTGCCCTTGTATGCACCGGCCACCCAGAGGCAGTAGAGGTACAGATAGTTGTCCCCCTCTACAGGGACCCAGGCGGTCTCCAAAGGGGCGTACTCGATAAAGACCTTTTCCTTGACATCCAGTTTCCGGAAGACGTGCCCCTCCGGCAGGCGGTCCACCAGCCATCGGCGTTTAGCCTCCACGCCGGGGTGGGGCTTTTTGCTGCGGATGATGCAGCACAGGTGCTGATCGGCGATGTTTTCCGCCGTCAGATCGATGAATCCCGGTTCCATACAGACGCTCTCTTTCCGCCGGAGACGCCGGCCTTTTTTTCGTATCGTACCAGATCCGGCGGAAGAACGCAACTGTCCTGCCGGTTCGCCAAAGGCGCTGCCAGCGGCAGGTTTATCTTAATGATACGGTGCCGGCGCATCCCGCTTTTGGGCATTGAGGACAGGTCAATCTCCGTTTTGTGAATATGTGATCGCTTTTGACATATTCCCGCATACAGACAAGTTTTTGCTGTCCCCATGCCGCCAATGGCCGTCTAAAACAACGTATTGCATTTCCCCGTCAGATTTTGTATAATAAATATCCTAACGTGTACGCATACCAACGATACACTGCGCGAGAGGGAGGAATGACAGCGCATGGCAGAGGAGATCAAGCTGACGCAGGACGAGGCGCCGGAGAGCCGGAACTTTATCCACGCTTTCATCGAGGAGGACATCGGCCCCGGCGGCCAGTTCGAGGGGATGACCGTCCACACCCGGTTCCCGCCGGAGCCCAACGGCTACCTGCACATCGGGCACTGCAAGGCGCTGACCATCGACTTCGGCACGGCGGAGAAGTTCGGCGGCCTGTGCAACCTGCGGATGGATGACACGAACCCCACCAAGGAGGACGAGGAATTCGTAGACGCCATTCAGCAGGACATTCACTGGCTGGGCTTTGACTGGGGCGACCGGTTCTTCTACGGCTCGGATTACTTTGACGAGGATTATCGTCAGGCGGTGGGCCTCATCAAGAAGGGCCTGGCTTATGTCTGCGAGCTGACGCCGGAGCAGTTCAAGGAGTACCGGGGAGATACCACCACTCCGGCCCGCTCCCCCTGGCGGGACCGGCCCATCGAGGAGAGCCTGGACCTGTTCGAGCGGATGAAGAACGGCGAGTTCCCGGAGGGCAAGTACACCCTGCGGGCCAAGATCGACCTGGCCAGCGGCAACTTCAATATGCGGGACCCGGTGCTCTACCGGATCAACTACCTGCCCCATCACCGACAGGGGAACAAGTGGTGCATCTATCCCATGTACGACTTCGCCCACCCCATTCAGGACGCGCTGGAGGGCATCACCCACTCCCTCTGCTCCCTGGAGTTTGAAAACCACCGCCCCCTATACAACTGGGTGGTAGAGCACTGTGACCTGCCCAGCCATCCCCGGCAGATCGAGTTCGCCCGCCTGGGCATCGACCACACGGTGCTCTCCAAGCGCAAGCTCCGCAAGCTGGTGGAGGAGGGGAGGGTCTCCGGCTGGGACGATCCCCGGATGCCCACGCTCTGCGGCCTGCGCCGCCGGGGCTATACGCCCCGGTCTATCCGGAACTTCTGTGAGCGCATCGGTGTGGCAAAGTCTGCCAACGTGGTGGAATACGGCTTCCTGGAGCACTGCCTGCGGGAGGACCTGAACGAGACCGCCCAGCGGACCATGGCGGTGATCCGGCCCATCAGGCTGACCATCACCAACTATCCGGAGGGGAAAAGTGAGACTGTTACCGTGGAGAACAACCCCCTGGACCCCGCCGCCGGCACCCGGGAGATCGCCTTCTCCCGCAACCTCTGGATCGAGTCCGACGATTTCCTGGAGACCCCGGTGCCCAAGTACAAGCGGCTCTACCCCAATGGACCGGAGTGCCGCCTGAAAGGGGCCTATCTCATCCGCTGCACCGGCTGCGTGAAGGACGAGAACGGCAGCGTCACCGAGGTGCTGGCGGAGTACGACCCGGAGAGCCGGGGCGGCGACCCCGCTGACGGCCGGAAGGTGAGGGGTGCCACCATCCATTGGGTGGATGCCGCCACCGCCATCGACGCGGAGGTGCGGCTGTACGACAACCTGTTCACCGACGCGGACCCGGACGCGGCCGACAAGAACTTCCTGGAGTGCCTGAACCCCAACTCCCTGGAGGTCCTCACCGGCTGCAAGGTGGAGCCTTCCCTGGCGGATGCCGCAGCTCCCGCCAGCTTCCAGTTCATGCGCCTGGGCTACTTCTGCCTGGACAGCAAGGACTCCAAGCCCGGCCATCTGGTGTTCAACCGATCTGTGAGCTTGAAGGACAGCTTCAAGAAATAAGCATACAAAAAGACCGCCGAAGGGCGGTCTTTTTGTATGCGCTTCTCACAGCGGGATCTCCCGGTCCAGCTTGTAGAAGGTGAAGGATCCGTTCCCCAGCAGCGTCCCCGCCTGGTCCCGGATCTCCACCTCGTAAAAGCAGAGAGTTCGGCCGGGCTTGGTCTCCCGGGCCTCTGCCACCAGATGGTCCCCCAGCTTGGCGCTGCGGAGAAAGTTGTAGGAGGCGTTCACCGTCACGGCATAATATCCGTGGGAGGCCATGGCGGAGCCGCAGGCCGTGTCTGCCAGGGAGAAGTAGCAGCCCCCGTGGGCAACCCCCACAGGGTTGGCGTCCTCCGCCGTGATGTCCTTTACCGCCCGGGCGTAGCCGGGGCCGATCTCCTCCACAAAGATCCCCAGCCGCTGGGCGAAGGGGTTGGAGCTGTTCCGGGTGTCTCTGAGCTTTTTGTAGTCCATGTGTGCGGTCTCCTCGTTTTTGATGACTTGCTTTCAGCTTACTCCGAACTTGTGAAAAGGTCAATTTTTTTCCTCCTTTTTCAGCGGAAATTCAGAAATCCATGATAGACTGCCTCCATCTTGACGGAAAGGATTTGCTGCAATGAAATGAATTGCTTCTCTCTTGCTGGGGCTGGCGATGGCTGCGGCCGCGCTTTCTGGCTGCGGCGCGCAGGGCCGCGAGACGGCCGCGCAGGAATTTCCGGACGCTGTTTCCATCGTCCTCTCGGATGACGGCATTATTGTGGACGGGAAGGCGGTCTCCACAGACGAGTCAGCCGCCGTCCACACGGCCCATGACATTGTCTGCTATGAATCCGGCCGCGACTTCACCTACGGCGAGGGCACGGAGGCCGACGAACACACCGCCGAAGAGGCGGAGGCCCACACGGTGGTCCACATCACACAACCCGGCACCTACGCCCTCAGCGGCACCCTGTCCGCAGGACAGATCGCTGTGGACCTGGGGGAGGACGCGGAGGACGACCCGGCGGCAGTGGTGACGCTGATCCTGAACGGCGTGGACATCACCTGCACTGTGGCCCCGGCGGTGATTTTCTATAACGTCTATGAGTGCGGCAGCACAGACGAGGACACCGCCTCGGAGACCGTGGACACCTCCGCCGCCGGTGCCAACGTGCTGATTGCTGACGGTACTATCAACAACGTCACCGGCTCCTATGTGGCCCGGATCTACGACCCGGACAGCGTGGTGCTCAGCGAGGACGGAATGACCGTGGAGGACAGCGGGAAGCTCCACAAATACGACGGCGCATTTTACTCCAAGATGTCCATGAATGTGGACGGGGGTGAGGCCGGCACTGGTGTGCTGAACATCACCGCCGACAATGAGGGGCTGGACACGGAGCTGCACCTCACCATCAACGGCGGCACCATCAACATCACCTCCGGCAATGACGGCATCAACACCAATGAGGACAATGTATCCGTCACCACTGTCAACGGCGGTTCCGTGAACATTCAGGTCACCGGCGAGACCGGCGAAGGCGACGGCATCGACTCCAACGGCTGGCTGGTAATCAACGGCGGCGCTGTCACCGCCGCGGCCTGCTCCGACAGCGGGGACGCGGGTATCGACGCCACCATGGGCATCACCATCAACGGCGGCACAGTAGCGGCCTACGGCAATATGTATGACCAAATCGACGGCGGGGCCCAGAACTATGTGGTGTTCTCCTTTGCATCCCGGCAGAACGGCGGCCAGACCTATACCCTGCAAAACGCCGACGGGGAGACTGTGGGCACCTGGACGCCGGCAAACGACTTCACCTGTCTGGTGGTGTCCTCCCCGGACCTGACGGCAGGGGACTACACCCTGTGGCAGGGAGACACCCAACTGGCCGGCACCATGTCCGACGGCGTGGGCAGCCCCGGCGGCGGTCGGCACATGGGCGGTGAGGCGCCTCCCGCGGACTTGGATCCCTGGCAGGCGCCGGAGGGCGAGGTGCCGGAGAACGCTGGCAGTGAAGTTCCGGACGATCCCCCTGAGCGCCCGGATGGGGAAATGGAGCCTGACGGTAGGGAATCTCCCGCAGGCGGCCACGGCCCCGGCGGTGGAGAGGGCGGCCAGAGCGCCGCGGGCCTGTCCAAGACATTCACTTTGTCGGATGGCGGGAGCTTCCTTAACGGGCTCTCACCGACGGAGACAACAGAAGCCTCTGAGACGTAAAGACAGCGGGGCCGATTTCCCGGCCCCGCCTGCTCATATATTTTTTTTGATGGTGTTGATGGCGCCCTTCTCCAGCCGGCTCACCTGAGCCTGGGAGATGCCAACCTCCGCGCTGACCTCCATCTGGGTCTTTCCCTCGTAGAACCGCAGGGAGAGGATGCGCCGCTCCCGGTCATCCAGCCGCTTCATGGCCTCTTTCAGGGCGATGCGGTCCGTCCAGGCCTCGTCGGTGTTCCGGGTGTCGCTGACCTGGTCCATGACGCAGATGGCGTCGCCGCCGTCGGAGTATACCGGCTCGTACAGCGACACGGGATCCACGATGGCGTCCATGGCGAAGACCACTTCCTCCCGGGGGATGCCCAGCTCCTGGGCGATCTGTTCCACCGTGGGCTCCCGCTGGTTTTCCGCCAGGTACTTGTCCCGGACCTGCAGGACTTTATAGGCCGTGTCCCGCATGGAGCGGGACACCCGGATGGCGCTGTTGTCCCGGAGATATCGGCGGATCTCGCCGATGATCATGGGCACGCCGTAAGTGGAAAACCGCACTGGCTGATTGATGTCAAAGTTGTCGATGGCCTTGATGAGGCCGATGCATCCCACCTGGAACAGGTCGTCCACGTTCTCTCCCCGGTTGGAAAATTTGTGGATCACCGACAGCACCAGCCGCAGATTCCCGGCGATCAGCTCCTCCCGGGCCTGCTTGTCCCCCTCCTTGGCCCGGCGCAGCAGGGCCTGGGTCTCCTCATTTTTCAGCACCTTCAGCTTGGCGGTATTCACCCCGCACAGCTCCACCTTATTCAGCATGTCCAAAACCTCCCGCCGGTGACTGTCTCGTATCACCGGATAGAAGGCAAAAAACCTCCCGTTCCGGGATACTGTGTCATTCAGTATCTCCTGGACGGGAGGTTTCATACTTTTGGAGGATGTGGGATATTTTTTATCGTTTGACCGCTTTCGATGGACTTTTCCCTTAATGGAGCAGGATAAACAGCAGCCCGAACACCAGTCCCAGGCCGGTGAGCATCAGGCCGAAGGCCAGGGAGTGGACAAAGCCCACCGAGCGCCGGGGGTCATCGGAGTAGAAGGCAAAGTGGTAGTCGTCCGCCGCCTGCTCCACGCTGGGATGGGGTGTATACTCCGACCCGGTGAGGGCGATGACCGCCTTATCACGCAGAGACAACAGACTCTGGTGGGCCCGGGTGAACAGACTGGGAATGCCGCGGAAAATGAGG
>ENA-OWPP01001259-OWPP01001259.1-human-gut-metagenome-genome-assembly--contig:-NODE-1259-length-22867-cov-6.866474_pt1 | contig 22867 bp, 25 predicted proteins | sample MGYA00248265_ERZ651848 | MGnify/ENA primary metagenome ERZ651848 (study PRJEB26924, sample SAMEA4378233) | human gut metagenome | biome: human gut; feature: human-associated habitat; material: faeces...
AAGGCCGCCCATAGGGCGGCCTTTTCGTTTGAAATATTTTAGGCAAGTTCGACCTCGGCGCCGACGGCCTCGAGCTGCTTCTTGAGAGCCTCGGCCTCGTCCTTGGACACGCCTTCCTTGATCTTGGCGGGAACCTTCTCGACGAGAGCCTTCGCCTCGGCGAGACCCAGACCGGTGATGCCACGGACTTCCTTGATGACCTTGATCTTCTCGCTGCCAAAGCTCTTCATGACAACGTCGAACTCGGTCTTCTCCTCCTCGGCGGGGGCGGCGGCGCCGGCAGCACCGGCGGCGGGGGCGGCGACGGCGGCGGCGGAGACACCGAAGGTCTCCTCAAGGGCGTGAACGAGCTCGCTCAGCTCGAGAACGGAAAGAGCCTTGATCTCCTCGATCATGGCGGTAACTTTTTCGCTGGCCATTATAATTTCCTCCTGTTAATCAGTTTGAGTTGTGTGTTGCCGCGGATTATTCGGCGGCGGGAGCCTCGTCGGCTTCGGCAGCGGCGCTCTCTACGGAGCCTCCCTGCTGCTCGAGAATCTGACCCAGAACGACGGCCAGACTGGTGATGGGGGCGAGCATGGTGCCCAGAACCTTCGCGTACAGCGCATCCTTGCTGGGCAGAGCGGCGATCTCCTCGATCTCCTGCGCGTCGAGCACCTTGCCATCCATGAAGGCGGCCTTGATGTTGAAGCGATCGCCCATCTTCTTGGAGTACTCGTTGATGATGCGGATGGGTGCGATGGGATCTCCGGCGCTGGTGGCCAGAGAGGTGGTGCCGTTGAGCACGCTGTCAAGATCGGAAAGCCCGGCCTTTTCAAGCGCGAAGCGGGTCAGCGTGTTCTTCACGACGCTGTACTCGACCTCATTGCTCACCAGCTCGCGACGGAGCTGAGTGTCCTCGGCCACGGTAATGCCGCGGTAATCCACGAACACGCCCGCGCTGGCGCCCTTGAAGCGCTCTGCGAGAGCCTCGACGACCGCCTTCTTCTCGCTGAGAATCTTTGCGTTCGGCATTGCTTGTTGTTTCACCTCCGGAAATATCTTCGCGCCCAAAAATAAACCTCCGTATCCCAAAGGACACGGAGGCAGAAAGCTTGTGTTAAGAGCCATCCTCGGCAGGTCTTCCGCTTGCTAGCAGCCTGCTGTCTTTGGAACGCCCAAATATAATATCAGGACTTGCCGGCTTTGTCAAGCGTGTTTTCGCCGTTTGCGTCGGATTTTTTGTCGTTTACGCCCTTGAAGGCGAAGAAGCGCTGACCCAGATAGTTCAGGCCGGTGAAGATGACCATGCCCGCGAGCATCGCGACGGCGTCGCGCAGATCCTCGCCGGCGTTGCCGAGTACCGCGGTGACCAGAGGCTTGGCCAGGCCGTAGGCAACAAAGTAGCAGACGGCTATGTTGAGCACAAAGCGCGCGATCTCCTGCCAGCTCTGCCCGCGGCTCTTGAACGTGAAGTACTTGTTGAGGAAGTAGCTCAATATGCTGCCCACGACGTAGTTCATGGCCGACGAGAACCAGTAGCCGCACTCAAACCCGAAGCGCAGCCCGTACATCACCGCAGTGCCGACAATTGTGTTGGCGGCGCCCACCAGGCAGAATTTCAAAAACTGCTTGTCAAAAAACGCTGAGATGAATTTTTTCATTCGTGCCCCCGAATTCCACACGCCGCTCCATTTCCACACGCGGCGCCGTATTTCCGTCTTGCATTGACGAGAAAAATGTGATATAGTTTCAGTAAATTAAAATAAGAATGATTCTTATTATTGTTAGGAGGAAAAGAAATGGCAGAGAGCAGGGAGGTCAGGCTCTACACGCCCGCCGGCGAAAGGCTGTCCGACACGGCCTTGCAGGCGGATTTCCGCGCTGCCGTCAAGTGCGGCCCTTACCGCGTGGGGGAGAGGGCGTTTTTCTACCGCAGCGGACTGAGGCAGTTCTGCCTGCCGTACGGCAGCTTTGAGCACGTGTTCAAGCGCGCGATGCTCTGCGCCTCGCGCACCTGCGGCAAGGTGGTGCACACGGACACTTTCTGGCTGGTGTTCTGCCGCGGAGCAGACGAGCTGGCCGAGGCCAAGACCATAGACGAGAAGTATGCGGACAAGGCTCTGGAGCTGCTGCGCGACAGGCTGACGGAGGTCTCATTCGGCAAGTGAGCGCTTCTCCGCGCGGCGCGCGCCGAGGGCGTTGAGCACCAGGCCGGCGAAGGCGAGTATGCCGCCCGTGAGCGTGACGGTGCTGAACTTCTCGTAGAACAGCGCGTCTATGGCCGCGCCGCCGAACACCTGTCCGGCGAACATGACCAGGGTCATGGCGACCGAGCTCATGTGCTTGACGCATATGCTCTGCAGGAACACCGCAACTGCGCCGAGCGCGCCGCCGAGGTATATCCACGCCCGGGGACTGAATCCCGCGCTGAAGGGTATCTCCACGCCCAGCGCGGCGGCAATGCCCAGCGCGGCGACGGAGACGAGCAGCCCGGTGAAGTAGCTGAACCAGGTGCCGGTCAGCAGGCTGGTGCGCTCGGAGAGCTGCGCCGTGACCTGCCGGGTGCACACGCAGCAGGTGCCGGAGAGTATGCTGACTATGACAGGCAGCAGCGGCGCGCTGCCCGTCCCACCCAGCAGCAGGACTATGCCGCCCGCCGTGACCGCCAGGCCGCAGAGCTCAAGCACGCCGAGACGGCGCCTGGGCATGCCCATCAGCCCGAAGCAGTCGACGACGAGGCTGGTGACCGCCTGGCCGAGCAGGCTGAGCGCGAGTATGGCCGTGACGCTGATCTTGCCGACGGCCAGGGTGTTGAAGAACGTGGTGAAGTAGTTTATAACTCCGCCCAGAAGTATGGCAAAGGGTACGCCCTTTGCCATTTTTATCGGGTTCTCGCGCTTGACGAGCGAGACTGCCGAGACGCTCACAAGTCCGACGGCGTGTATTATAAATGTAGTGAGATACTCCCCGTACACCGCAGTCAGCTCGCCGTTCAGCGCGAGCATTATTGCGATGACGAGGGCGGCCGAGCCGGCTATGGCGTAATACAATGGCATCTCCTCCGCGAAAGTGGACGCCCGGAGGGCGGAAAACACATACTATCACGAAGATGTCAAGATAGCAATAGGCAGATTGTAAAGTTTTTTCGACAGCCCCCGGCGCGCTCAGGCTTTGTCCGACCCGGCGCCGGAGCCCTTACCCGCGTGGGGGAGGTTCCAGCGGAAGTACGCGCTCAGCAGGCGTATGACGACCACCGAGGCCATGCCCAGCGCTATAGCCCAGGTGTCGCCGGTGAGGGGCATGAGCAGGACGCAGAGTATCGCGCCGAAGATAGAGGCGCTGGCGTAGACGTGCTTGAGGAAGATCATGGGCGTCTGCCCGGAGAGCACGTCGCGCAGCACGCCGCCGCCCACGCCGGTGACCACACCGACGAAGATGAGCAGGAACGCGCCGTAGTCCTGGTTCTGTTCAAGCGCCGTGCCTATGGCCGAGACAGTGAACGCGCCCAGCCCGAGGCTGTCCATGACGAGCATGGTGGTTCCGTAAGGGCCGGAGGTCTTCTCCGTCCAGCCCCGGCGGGCGATGAGGAAGACTATTATGGACGCCGCGATGGCGAGCAGGGCGTAAACGGGGTGCTGGAAGGTGCGCGGCGGGGTGAGGCCGAGTATCAGGTCGCGTATGATGCCGCCGCCCACCGCCGTGGTCAGGCCGAGGATTATGACGCCGAACACGTCCATATCCCGGCGCACGCCGACGAAAGCGCCGGAGACGGCGAAGGCCGCGGTGCCCACTATTTCGAGGACGAGCAGTACCGTTTCCATCAGGCGCTCCCCCAGGGCGGCGTGAGCATGAGCACGAGCCTGTCGGGGCGCTGCTCCGCCGTGAGCGTGAGCCGGTCGGAGCCGGAGTAGGCCAGTTCCTCGGGCTCGAACAGGCTGGTGAACTCCTCGCGTCGGCGCAGCCTGCGGCTGCCTCCGCCGACGTTGTAGTGCATGGGCAGCACCAGGCGCGGTGCGGCGTCGCGGCAGAGCCGGTACGCGGCGTAAGGCTCAATCGTCAGGATGCCGCCTATCGGCACCATCATGGCGTCGGCGCCGGAGATGCGCTCAAGCTCCGCGTCCGTCAGCGGGCGGCCGAGGTCGCCCAGGTGGACGATCTTCAGCCCCTCGGCGCGGAGTATCCTCACCAGGTTTTCCCCGCGCAGGCGGCCCTTCAGCACGTCGTGGTGCGTCGTGAGGGTCTCGATCTCGAAGGGGGAGGGCTTGCCGGGCGCGCGCAGCCTCACCGCAGCGGCGGCGCCGTGGCCGTCGTGGTCATGGCTGCAAAGCACCTCGTCGGCCTCGACGTCCAGCGCGGGGAATCCGGCGTTGGTACCGGCTCGGTAGGGGTCGAGAACCAGCGAGTAACCGCCGCTGACTATTTCAAAACAGGCGTATCCGTGCCATATTATCTCCATACTCCGGCCTCCCAAAGCTGTATGTCCATATTCTAACGCGCCAATGTGAACTTTTCAATGTCTTTTCGCGTTGCGCACCGTTGTCGGGGATGCTATAATAGGGTATCCATATACAATCGGAGGCACGGCATGAACAAGAAAGATCTCATCCAGCAGATAATAACGGCTGTAATCTATATCGCCGTGGGTCTTATCCTGGCGCTGAACCCGGACATGAGCGCGACTATAATCTGTACGGGCATAGGCGTGTGCGCGCTGGGCTACGGCGCTATCACAATACTGTTCTACTTCCTGCGCCGCTCGGACGAGGACGCTTCGCGGCTCACTCTGCCTGTGGGCATAGCCTTCGCGGCGCTGGGCGCGTTCTGCCTCATCGCGCCGGGCGTGGTGCTGAGCATAATCCCGCTCATCTTCGGCATCGTACTGCTGATAGACGGCGCCGAGAAGCTCGGCCGCGCGCTCGAGCTCAGGCGGACTGGCTTCGCCCGCTGGGGCGTGGTCGCCAGTGTGGCCGTCATAATTATGGTTTTCGGCGTCCTGCTGGTCACCCAGCCCTTCGTCGCCGTCGAGAGCGTGATGATAATGTTCGGCGCGCTGCTGGCCGCGGACGGGCTTATGGACGTCTACTTCCTGTTCCGCATCTACAGGCTCAGCCGCAACAGGTGAGAGCCGGTGCGCACAAGTCAAAGCGGATATGCCGTCAAGGCATATCCGCTTTGTCGTTTATGGGGCGCGCCGGACGTGCTCAGCGGCCTTTGTGTCTGGCTTTCTTCTTCTCCCGGCGCAGGGTGTACTGCCGCTCTTTTTCAGCCTCACTTTGCGCGCGGGTCTTGAGCTTTCTCTCCGCCTTGGCCTGCTCGCGCTGGAGCTTTAACGCCTGCTGCGCTTTCGTGCCCACGCCTTTTTCGCGCAGCTGGTTTTTGATCTCCCGCTGCATCCGCTTGTGGCCGGGCTTTTTGTCCGCGGCTTTGCCTGCCTCTACCGGAGGGCTGAAAGTCAGGCTGTGCCAGTGCTGCAAAAGGAAATCGTACACCTCACAGTCCTTTGGCTCCGCGCCGAAGGTTATCTTGCAGACCTCATATGCGCCGCCGTCGGTGCGCTCATAAAGCCCTATCCAGAACGGGTCTTCAAACAAAAGCGTCAGCGTGCTGCTCACGCCCATGTCAGTCGCCGGCCTTGAACCCGGCCTCAAACGTGTCGAGCCACTGCGAAAGCGCGCCGTAGAGCATCCGCTGCTGGTCAAATATCGTCCTGCCCACAAGCGGGATGGCAGAATTCTCCCGCGCGTGCTCGCCGGATAGGCGCGCAGATGCGGCGATGCTCTCGCGCAGCTTGGTGATCAGCTCCAGCGCCTGCGGCTTTTCTACCTTGTTCAGGTTCGTAATCACGACGTTGAAGTCAAAGAGGAAGGAAATCTGCTGCGTGGCGTAGTGCTCCATGAGCTGCGCGAAGTACGCCCGCGCCTCAGATGTCCTCCAGCTTGTCGGCGATCTCGTGGAAGACCTCGTAGAAGGTGGCGACCTTGCCCTCGTCCAGGCTGCCGCTTATCGCGCCGAGCTTTTCCACCACTATGCCCTTCATCTCCCGCGCCAGGGCGCTGCCCTCGCAGGTGAGGGTCAGGCTGCCGCGGTACCGCCTCTTTGCGCCCGGCGCGGCCTCGCACACCAGGCCGCGCTCCGCCAGATCGGCGCTGACGCGCGAGATCTGCGCCCGGTCGACGCCGCAGCGCTCGCTCAGCTCCGTGGCGCTCAGCCCGTTGGGTGCGTCCAGCAGCCGGAGCAGGCAGGACACGTGCACGCTCCTCAGCCCGAAATCGCGCGTGTATTTCTCCTGCGCCCGGCGCAGCGCCTTGCCGACGCGCGACACAAGCCCGGTGAATTCATAGAATTTTTCTGTTTCGTTCACAGCTCACACCTCGGGACAATAATACAACTAAGATATTGACAAGTCAACATTTTGAGAGTATATTTGTTGAGCACTCAACATTTCAAACATGGAGGAGCCTATGGCAGTTAAGATACTGGTCGATTCGACCTTCGACTTCACGGCGGAGCAGCGCAGGGAGCTGGGCATAGAGTCCGTGTACCTGCGCGTGCACTTCGGCGACGAGGAGTACGTGGACGGCGTGGACATCAGCGCGCGGGAGTTTTACGAGCGGCTCATCGAGAGCGACACCCTGCCCACGACCAGCCAGGCCACGCCCGCCGACTTCACCGAGGCGTTCGGGCGCATGACGGCAGACGGCGACGACGTCGTGGCGCTGACCATCTCGTCCGCGCTCTCCGGCACGTATCAGAGCGCGATGATAGCCGCGGCGGACTTCCCGGGACGCGTGCGCGTGGTAAACACGCTGAGCGTGACCCTGGGCGCGCAGATACAGGCGCGCTATGCGCTGAGCCTGGCCGCGCAGGGCAGGAGCATGGACGAGGTGGCCGACGCCGTCGAGGCTGTCAAGGGTCGCGTGCACCTCATAGCGCTGCTGGACACGCTGGAGTACCTCAAGCGCGGAGGACGCATCTCCGGCGCGGCGGCGCTGGCCGGAGGTATACTCTCCATCAAGCCCGTCATCACCATCCGCGACGGGGCGGTCGCGCTGATAGGCAAGGCACGCGGCTCCAAGAACGGGAACAACCTGCTCTCGCAGATGGTGGAGAAGTACGGCGTGGACTTCTCCATGCCCTACATGCTCGGCTACACGGGGCTGAATGACACCATGCTCCAGAAGTACAAGGCCGACAGCGCCCGCCTCTGGGTCGGGCACGCAGACGATCTGCCGTCCATGATCATAGGCAGCGTGGTCGGAACGCACGCCGGCCCCGGCGCCATAGGCGTGGCGTTTTTCGGAAACGAATAAGTAGGCAGCGCAAAGAGCGCCGGCCGGAGGCAGTCACTCCGGCCGGCGCTTTTTATGTTTATCCGTTCGAGATCTCGACGTTGACGTCGCCGTTGTTGGCGGTGACGTTCAGGGTCTTGACCCCGCCGTCCTTGCTCTCGGGCAGGCTGCTGTCGCCGCTTTTGACCTCCGTGCGGATGGCAAAGTCGTCGTAGCTGCCCAGAACCGTGCCGGAGACGTCGCCGTTTTTGACGTTCAGGGTCAGCGCCGTGCCCACGTCGAGACTATCGAAGCTTATGTCGCCGCCGTTGCAGTCGAGGCTGACGCTGCCGGTCACGGACAGGGAGGGGAGGGCGATGTCCTCTTTGGTGGTGGTGATAGTGAGGTTTTCCAGCACCGCGTCGGGAACCTGCAGCACTATTTTGCGGTATTCGGCGGAGGGGGCGAGGCCGATGTAATCGGTCCAGGACTTGTCCGTCGCGCCGGTCATGGTCAGCACGCCGCCGGAGACGGAGATGTCGTAAAACTCCTTGCTGCTCTCGAAATACTGAATGTGTACCTGTCCGTCGGCGGACAGCTCAACGGTGACGTCCCTGTCCTGAACGTCGATGGTGACGGCGCTGACTTGCGCGTCCGGGGTGTAGCTTTTTTCCTCAAACTGAGCCTCCCCGCCGGAGCAGCCGGACAGCACAAGGCCGCCCAGGGCGAGACAGAGCACAAGTGAAATTATCTTTTTCATGGTAATAATCCTCCGTAATAAAGTAGTTTTGGTCACATTTCAAGCTCATAACAGAGCCCGTCACAGCCGCCCTCCCCGGCGGGGCGAAAGCCGAGGGAGAGGAACAGCTCCGCCGCGTCCTCACGCGCGGCTCCGGCCGTTATGAGCACTTTTTTGACGCCCTGGAGCTTCAAGCCCTTCAACACGTGTTCGAGGGCTTTTTCCTCGAGTCCACGCTCGCGGTGCCTGCCGCCCAGCATGAAGCGCCGTATCACAGCGGTGTCGGCCTGGGTCTCGGAGCGCTTGTACATGAAGAAGCCTACGGGCACGCTCCCGCTGTAGATGGCGTTGGGGTGCAGCTCCGGGTCGAACCGCGACTGGGCGATGGAGATCGCGTTGCAGCATAAGCGCCCGTCCGGCGCCGGGACGGCGTCGCCGCCGCATGTCAGAGCGCACACGGCGGATATGTTCTGCGAGTCTACCGCTTTTATCCGAATCATGGCCGCACCTCGCGTCTACAGGGTCTTGCGCCTGAGAACCGCGAGCCCGGCAAAAGACAGCGCCGCGCTCAGCAGCAGGCAGATGCCGATGTGCAATACGGCGTTGGAGTTGAACATGATAAGACCGAAGAACTCACCGAGTACGGCGCGCAGCGGGGCGATGGGCGTGAAAATGCAGATTATCGCCGCCAGAACCGCGTCCGTCAGCCAGCCGTACCAGTGCGGCTGCATGGACAAGAGCACGTGCAGGAACACCATGACCAGGAACAGGAAGCACATCTGCTGCAAACCGGCCGCGACTATGCCGTTTTCCGTCCAGCGGCACACGTCCATCATGTTTATGACGGTCTTCGCCTGATACGCCGGATCGATCACGAGGTGGATAAGCGTGCAGAGCAGCGAGATGCCAAAGGCCAGAAGGCCGTAGCTGATGAGCGAGCCGAGGAAGTAGTCCCGCTTGCTCGCCCCCAGGTGCATCAGCCTGGAGAAGTCGTAGAACACGAAGAAGAAGGGGGCAAACACGGCCAGCAGCCAGGTGTAGTTCCCGTTGCTAAGCACCGTCTCGCCGGAGGAGGTGGCGCAGACCACCACCAAAGCCGTGACGATGTAGCTTATCTTGTTGCTCGCGAGCAGGCGCTTTATTATCGCGAATACCGCAGTCATATCCTCGCACCTCCCTTGTGGCCGACCATTTGGATGAAGAAGTCCTGCAAAGACAGCGGACGGACCTCGATAGACGCGCTCTCCTGCGGCGGGGCGTCGAAGATGCAGTAGGTCACAAGCCCGCCGACGGTGCTTTGGCCGATGACGTTCAGGCCGCGCGTCGCTGCCTCCACGTCCCGCTGCAAGCCGCTGACGCTGAAGGCCTTGGTCTCTACGGACTGCAGCGTGTCGAAGAAGCGGATGCTGCCCTTGTCTATTATGATGAGCTTTTCGATAGTCTTTGCGATCTCCTCGATGATGTGGGTGGACACGATGATTATTCTCGGGTGCTTTTTAAAGCTCTCCGTCAGCATGTCGTAGAACTCCACGCGCATGATGGCGTCAAAGCCGAGAACAGGCTCATCCAGCAAGATAACGTCCTTGCTGCTCGCCAGGCAGATGATGGTCGAGACCATCGTCTTCATGCCGAGGGAAAGATGGTTGAACTTCTTCTTGCCGTCCAGCTCAAAGCGCTCCATCATCTCCGCAGCGAAGTCGCAGTCGTAGTCCGGGTTGACCTCGGAGGCTATCTTGAGCAGCTTGCGCACCGGGAGGTTGAAGTGCCTGGCAAAGTTCTCAATGTAGCTGACGCCCGTGTCCCGGGTGGAGGTAGTTATCGCCTTGCCGTCGACCCTGATGCTGCCGGAGGTTATGTTCTGATAACCCGCGACGGACTTGAGCAGCGTGGTCTTGCCCGCGCCGTTCCTGCCCAGCAGGCAGTAGATGCCGGGCTCGTCGATCGTCAGGGTGACGTTTTTCAGCACGGACGCCTGCCCGTACCGCTTGGTCACCTGGTTCAGCTCTATCATGCTTCCATTCCTCCTGCGCCGTGTATCCATTGATTTCCGCTTGGGGCTGTGCTAGAATGAACTATAAACCTTTGTGTAACACAAATGTCAACAGGGGAATTTCAGAAATGAAAAAATATTTTTCGGTGGGCGAGGCCGCCAAGGCCGCCAATATGACCAGCGAGACTCTGCGCCACTATGACCGCATCGGCCTGGTGAAGCCGAGCAAGAAGGACGAGTGGACGAATTACCGTTATTATACAGAGCAGGACATCGTGCGCCTGAATACGGTGCACGCTTTGCAGATGATGGACTTGCCCCTGAAAGAGATAAAAGAGGTGCTGGAATATGACGACCTTGAGAAGATCGTGGCCTTTTTGGAGCAGGCGGAGAAAAAGGCCGACGAGAAGATGGAGGCGCTGCAATACAGCAAGTCGAAGATACAGCTGGCAAAAGCTGACTATGAGCGTAAGCTCAAGGCGAGGGAAGACCTCTCCGGCACCGTGGTAAAGGAGATGCCCGAGCGGGTCATTCTCCTGTCGGATACCCTGGAGGAGCCGACGCTGGACAACCTGTGGAACTACCTGAACCACTTTTACGAGAAGGTCACACCCGCTCTGGATGAGCAGTTCTACTTTGAGGACTTGGCCGGCATATATTCCGAGGCCGGCCTGACCAGGCTCTTTGCCCAGTGCGTCAGATACACGGAGATAGACGGGCTGAAGGTGCTACCCGGGGGCAGATACCTCTGCGCCAAGTGCACTGAGGAGAACAGAGCCGAAACCCTGCGCGAGCTGCTCCACACCGCCAAGTCCGAATACTCCGCCGACCCCGGCTTCACCGTCCAACTTATCATCGTCTCCGGCATCCTCCAGTGGAACTACGAAGCCCAAATCTACCTCGGCGAATAAAAAACTCCGAAGCCAGTCGGCTTCGGAGTTTGACTTTAGCTGCGGTGTGTCCCCAAATTGAAGCCCAACGCAGTGGGTTCAATTTGGAAAGGAGGAGCGACGAAGTGAGTGAGAGATGGCGTTTATTCGGAACGAAAAAACGCCGTCGCGAACGATACGAAGTCCGCGCCGACGCTGGAGCGGGTGAAGGGAATCGAACCCTCGTGTTCAGCTTGGGAAGCTGACGTTCTGCCATTGAACTACACCCGCGTGCCCGAGTATTATAGCACATCTATCCCGGGCTTGCAAGGGATATTTACTCGGACATTTTGGCGATAACGGCGTCGGCGAACTCGCTGGTGCCCAGCTTGCCGCCCAGGTCGTAGGTGACCTGTGCGCCGCCGGCAAGCAGGCTCAGCACGGCGCTCTCTATCCTGTCGGCCGCCGCGCCCTCGCCGAGGTGGCGGAGCATCATGACGGCGGAGAGTATGAGCGCGGTGGGGTTGGCGTCGTTTTTGCCGGCGTGCTTGGGCGCGCTGCCGTGCACGGCCTCGAAGATGGCCGCGTCGCGGCCTATGTTCGCGCTGGGCGCAAGCCCCAGACCGCCCACCAGACCCGCGCAGAGGTCGCTGACTATGTCACCGTAGAGGTTGGGCAGCACCAGCACGTCAAAGGTCTCCGGGTGCTGCACGAGCTGCATGCACAGCGCGTCGACTATCCGGTCTTCAAACTCTATCTGCGGATACTCCGCCGCCACGCCGCGGCAGACGTCCAGGAACAGCCCGTCGGTGCACTTCATGATGTTCGCCTTGTGCACGCAGGTGACCTTCCTGCGGCCGTTTTTCACCGCGTAGTCAAAGGCGTAGCGCGCTATGCGCTCGCTGCCCGCGCGGGTGATGAGCTTGATGCTCTCGGCGGCGTCGGCGCCTATCATGTGCTCGATGCCGGCGTACAGATCCTCGGTGTTCTCGCGCACGACCACGATATCTACGTTCTCATAGCGGCTGGAAACGCCCTTGAACGTGCGCGCGGGGCGCACGTTGGCGTAGAGGTCGAACTCCTTGCGCAGCGCGACGTTCACGCTGCGGAAGCCGACGCCGACCGGCGTCGTGATGGGACCCTTGAGCGCCACGCCGTCGGCGCGGACGCTGTCCAGCACGTGCTGCGGCAGCGGGGTGCCGTACTTCTCCATCTGGCTCTCGCCGGCGTCCACCACGTGCCAGTTTATTTCGGCGCCGGAGGCGTCGACCACGCGGCGCGCGGCGAGGGCGACCTCGGGACCGATGCCGTCGCCGGGTATGAGAGTTACGTTGTGTGCCATCTTTCAGTCCTCCCTGTGCGCCTTGGTGTAGTTGAGCAGTCCGCCCGCGAGCAGTATGTCGCGCTGGCGCGGCGTGATCTCAAGCTTCATCTCCGCCGTGAGCTCGCCTATCCTGACCTTGACGGGCGCGCCGTCCACGGCCGCGGCGATCTGTTCATGCACGTTTTCGATTACAATGTCGTCGCCCTGCTGCGCGGCGTCGTAGTCGGCCTCACTGGTGAACTCCAGGGGCAGGATGCCGTTGTTCATCAGGTTGGCGCGGTGGATGCGCGCAAAGCTCTTGGCCAGCACGGCCTTGATGCCCAGGTAGAGCGGGACGAGCGCCGCGTGCTCGCGGCTGGAGCCCTGGCCGTAGTTGGCGCCGCCGATGATGAATCCGCCCTTGGCCTTCTTCGCGCGCTTGGCGAAGCCCTCGTCGCAGGGGGCGAGGCAGAACTCGCTGAGGTAGGGGATGTTGGAGCGGAAGGGCAGCAGCTTGGCGTTGGAGGGCATTATGTGGTCGGTCGTGATGTTGTCGCCGAGCTTGATGAGCGCCTTGCCGCTGAGCGTCTCCGCCGGGGGAGCGGCCTGCGGGAAGGGCTTGATGTTCGGGCCGCGCACCACCTCGACGGCGCTGCCGTCCTTCGGCGGAACGATGATCATGCCGTCATCGATGTCAAAGTGCTCGGGCACGTCATAGGGCGGCTCCCCGGAGTAGGTCTCGGGGTCGGTGAGCACGCCGGTGACGGCGCTGACAGCCGCCGCCTCGGGGCTGACCAGGTACACGCTCGCGCTGGGGGTGCCGCTGCGGCCGTAGAAGTTGCGGTTGAAGGTGCGCAGGCTGACGGCGTTAGTCGCCGGAGCCTGACCCATGCCTATGCACGGGCCGCAGGCGCACTCGAGCACCCTCGCGCCGGCGGCGACCAGCTTGGCCAGCGCGCCGTTGAGCGCGAGAGCCTTGAGCACCTGCCTGGAGCCCGGGGAGATAGTCAGGCTCACGTTGGGAGCCACGCGCTTGCCGTCAAGGATACCGGCGACGCGCATAAGGTCGCAGAAGCTGGAGTTGGTGCAGCTGCCGATGCAGACCTGGTCGACCTTGATGCCGGCTATGTTGGAGATTTCCGTGACGTTGTCGGGAGAGTGGGGCTGCGCGGCCAGCGGATGGAGGGAGCTGAGGTCGACGACTATCTCCTCGTCGTACTCGGCGTCCGGGTCGGCCTCGAGCCTCACCCACTGCCCGGCGCGGCCGCGCGCGGAGAAGAACTCGCGAGTGCGCTCGTCGCTGGGGAAAACGGTGGTCGTGGCGCCCAGCTCCGCGCCCATGTTGGCGATGGTCGCGCGGCTGGGTACGGAGAGCGTCTTGACGCCGGGGCCGCCGTACTCCATGACCTTGCCCACGCCGCCCTTGACGCTCAGCCTGCGCAGGACTTCCAGAATGACGTCCTTGGCGGAGACCATCGGGTGCAGCTCGCCGGTGAGCACCACGTGACATACCTTGGGCATGGTGAGGTAGTACGCCCCTCCGCCCATGGCCACGGCCACGTCCAGTCCGCCCGCGCCGATGGCCAGCATGCCGGCCGCGCCGCAGGTGGGAGTGTGACTGTCCGAGCCGAGGAGGGTCTGGCCGGGGATGGAGAAGCGCTCGAGCTGCACCTGGTGGCAGATGCCGTTGCCGGGGCGGGAGAACCAGATGCCGTGCTTGGCCGCGACGCTCTGTATGTACTTGTGGTCGTCGGCGTTCTCCGCGCCGGACTGGAGCATATTGTGATCTATGTACGCGACGCTCCGCTTGGTTTTGACCTGGTCTATGCCCATGGCCTCAAACTGGAGGTAGGCCATGGTGCCGGTGGAGTCCTGCGTCAGCGTCTGGTCTATGCGTATGGCTATCTCGCTGCCCGGGGTCATGTCCCCGTGCACCAGATGGCTGGATATGAGCTTTTGCGTTATGTTCATGATTACCCCTCCGTGTACTTCCTGTATTCTCTCCACAGCTCGTCGTCGCCGATGTTGGTGACGCGGCCTGACTCGTACTGTGCGTTCACCCAGTCGTGCAGGTGGGTGACGGCCTCGTCGCGCTTGCCGACCTCGTGTCCCAGCTTCTGCGTGAGCCAGACGGCGATGCCCGCCGCGCCGGAGTTGCGCGATATGCCCACCTTGGGCGGGCTTTTGAGTATCTTCGTGGTGTCGAAGATGTTGTATATCTCCTCGTCCTTGAGCAGCCCGTCGGCGTGGATGCCGGCCTGGGTGGTGTTGAAGCTCTCGCCGACAAAGGGCGTGTTGGGCGGGATGTGATAGCCCAGCTCGCGCTCGTAGTAGTCGGCGATGTCGCGTATCACCGTGGGGTCCATGCCGTCGAGCGTGCCGCGTATCTGCGCGTACTCCATGACCATGGCCTCGAGCGGGGTGTTGCCCGTGCGCTCGCCTATGCCCAGCAGGGAGCAGTTCACGCTCGCCGCGCCGTAGAGCCAGGCGGTGGCGGAGTTGACGACGGCCTTGTAGAAGTCGTTGTGGCCGTGCCACTCCAGCTGCTCGGCCTCAAAGCCTCCGTAGTTGCGCAGACCGTAGATGATGCCGGCCACGCTGCGCGGCATACTGGCTCCGGGGTAGGGCACGCCGTAGCCCATGGTGTCGCAGGCGCGTATCTTTATGGGTATGCCGCTCTCGTCGGCGAGGTCGTGTATCTCGTGCGCGAAGGGCACGACAAAGCCGTAGAAGTCCGCGCGCGTGATGTCCTCAAAGTGGCAGCGCGGATAGATGCCCGCGTCGAGCGCGTCCTTGATGACGCCCAGGTACATGTCCGCGGCCTGCCGCCGGGTCATCTTCAGCTTCTTGTATATGTGGTAGTCCGAGCAGCTCACAAGTATGCCGCACTCGCGCAGCCCGAGGTCGCGCGCAAGCTGAAAGTCCTGCTTGCTGGCGCGTATCCAGCCGGTGATCTCGGGGAACTCGTACCCAAGCTCCCGGCACATGTCCAGCGCTTTGCGGTCGCGCTCGCTGTAGAGGAAGAACTCCGTCTGGCGGATTATGCCCTTCGGCCCGCCCAGCCGGTGGAGCATCTTGAACAGCTCGCGTATCTGCTCCGGCTCGTAGGGCGCGCGGCTCTGCTGCCCGTCGCGGAAGGTCGTGTCCGTTATCCAGATGTGCTCCGGCGGATTCGCCGGGGTCAGGCGGAAGTTGAACGTGCACTTGGGCACCTCCTCGTAGGGGAACATGTCCCTGTAGAGGTTGCCGTCCTCCCTGTCCTGGAGCGTATATTTATACTCACACTCCATCAGAACGTTCTTCTTGTCGTTGAAAGCAATCATTTAAGCGCCGCGCCTCCTTTGAGCGTGAGACGGCCGGCTCGGTTCCGTATGGTATGCCGTCCGCCCTGCTTTCTATGAGAGCCATTATACGACGCCGATATGAAATTATCAAGAGCTAATTTTGCAAATTTTATGCCATATAAAGCGCTTGGACTTGATAAAATGCAAGTTTTGAATCTCAAAATTGCAAATCATCCCGTCTCAAGCTCAAATCCGCCCGCTTGTTTGGTGAATAAGCATACAGCGGCGCCCGGAAACGGGGTGAATATTTGTATGAGCTGTAAAACCGGGGCGAGAGCGGGGGAAGACGCGAAAAGCCGCCGGACTGGAGGGAGCCCGGCGGCCGGACAAAAGGCGCACCCAATGGGGGCAGGGGGCACCTGAGTCCTAATGTTTTGGGCTTGCGCCCGTGTCTGCACCGCGTCAGGGCAAGCATAAAGCGCCCGTCCTCGTGCTCGAGGTGGGCGCCGACACTGCGTAGGAGTAAGTCAGTGCAGAGGGAACGCAGTTGGATTCCAACGCCCGTGCGCATGCGGTTGCTGCGACTCAAGTAGTTGCAGATTGATTGGAATTTGCCAATTCTGCCCGCCGGCGGCTGCGTTTGTGTGCATTTTCGTCAGCGGAATGCTCTGCGATGGGTGCATCAATGTGTGAGTATGATACCAAAAAACGCGGCAAAGGTCAAGTCAAAACCACAAATTCTGCCTTTTGTACAATACGCGCCGATGGGTCTCCGGCGCGCTTAATCGGCAAAATCGGTAACTTCAAGGCCGTGATGCGGATAAGTCGGTCGCTGAATGAAAAAAATACACCGGCGTGGAATATTACCCACGCCGGTGTGAGACTTTAAATCAACAATGTGATATAAAAGTGTCGCGATATCAGAGCAGCATGACGCCGGCCTTTTCGCAGGCGGAGACGGTCTCGGCGTCCCAGGTGGAGCACTGCACTTCGCCAATGTGCGCCTTGCCTAGCATGAGCATGGACATGCGCGACTGGCCGATGCCGCCGCCGATGGAGAGCGGGAGCTGGCCGCCAAGCAGCAGCTGGTGGTAGTAGAGGCCGCGGCGGTCGTCGCAGCCGGCGGCGGTGAGCTGCCTGTCCAGGGAGGCGGGGTCGACGCGGATGCCCATGCTGGACAGCTCAAAGGCGCAGCCGAGCACGTCGTTCCAGACGATGATGTCGCCGTTGAGGCTCCAGTCGTCGTAGTCGGGGGAGCGGCCGTCGTGGGGCTTGCCGCTCTTGAGCGGGGCGCCTATGCCTATGACGAAGGTGGTAGGATGCTCCTTGACGTAGGCGGTCTCGCGCTGCTTGGGCGTGAGCTCCGGCCACCTGTCCTCCAGCTCCTGGGACGTGACGAAGCTGACGCGGCGGTCGATCTCCGGCAGGCAGCAGAGCGCGGGGTAGAGCGCGCGCATAGTGGCCTGGGTGTCGCACAGCGCGGCGACTATGTCCATGACGGTGCTCTTGAGGTAGTCGATGTTCCGGTTCTCGGGCAGGATGATCTTCTCCCAGTCCCACTGGTCGACGTAGACGCTGTGTATGTTGTCCAGCTCGTCCTCGTCGCGGCGTATGGCGTTCATGTCCGCGTAGATGCCCTTGCCGGGGTAGAGGTCGTAGCGCTTGAGCGCGAGGCGCTTCCACTTGGCGAGGGACTGCACCACCTGGCAGTGCACGCCGGTGTGCGCGATCTCAAAGTCGACGGGGCGCTCGTAGCCGTTGAGGTTGTCGTTTATGCCGCTGCCGCCGTCGACAAAGAGGGGCGCGGACACACGCATGAGGTTCAGCGCGCCGGCGAAGTTGTCCTCAAAGAGGCGCTTCATCAGGCCGATGGCCTTCTGCGTGTCGTAGACGGAGAGTATGCTCTTGTAGCCCTCGGGTATGTACGTGTTCATTCCTGCTCAATCCTATCTGTAAGAATTTCGATTATCTTTTGGTATATGCCCTCCGCGTCGGCGCGGAAGGCGCGCTCCATGGCCTCGGCGGCCGCCTCGTCGGGTGACAGCAGGCTCAGCGACATGACCTCGCCCTTGCCGTCGGAGAGCTTCAGGCGCACGGTTTCGCCCCCGCCGGGGGAGGGCTCGTGTCCGGCGTCTATCATGGCGTCGCGCCGCATCCTGGCGGCGACCGGCTCCAGCAGGCGGTCGGCCTTCATGCGCACGGAGTAGGGGATGCTCGTCTCGGCGGCCTCGCCGTTTGTCCGACCCTTGTCGGTGATAAGGTAGCGCTCGCCGGAGAGCCGCTCGACATGGCCGGTGTCCACCAGGTCGGCAAGGCACTCGGAGTAATCGAACCAGCTCACGCCGTTGTCGAACGAGCACAGGTCGGAGAGCGTCTGCGCGTCCACCGGCCTGGGCAGCCGGCGCAGCACGTAGAGTATGAGTATTTTGGTGTCCAGTTCGCCGTGTATAAAGCCGAAGTTGTCCATTCCCGCTCCCTCCTTTGTGACCTGACATAATATTATACCACACTGAGCCGACACATACAATTCTTTCTTTTCGCACACGGCGGCGCGGCGGCGCATACACTGTCTTGAAGCCAGACTTCAATTCATCGCAAGGAGGAAATTTTCATGGCAGACAGGGTCATGTCCGGCCCGGTGGACAACACGGCCTGCATCCGCGAAGCCGTCTGCATCCACACGAGGAAAATTTTCGACGCTTGTAGGGATAAGGACTGCATCGAGGATCTCAGGGTCTATCCCACTACGACGTCGCAGACTTACATAGACAGCGCGCTGTCGGTGCGTGCGAGGAGCGCCGAACTGCTGTATGCCGATGTGAACGTTGAGGCCATAACCTTCCACAACGGGTACTACACCGTAGACATCACCTACTACTACCGTATAACCGGCGAGACCTCGCCCGGAGGGAACACCATAACCGGCCTTGCCATCTTTGACAAGCGCGTCATGCTCTGCGGCGGGGTCGGCACGGTAAAGAGCTTCTCCTCCGACCCCATGGCGATTGCCGGCGAGCCGGACGGCCTGCCAATCGCGACGGTGGAATCGGTCGACCCCATCGCGCTCAACCTCAAGCTTGTCGACACGGCGTACTGCGTCTGCCCGGAGACGGTGCAGCCGGTCATCCCGGCCAACATCCTGGCCCGCTTCGGGGACACGCTGGTGACCACGGATACGCCCAAGCGCCTGTACGTGACGCTCGGCCAGTTTTCGATCATCCGCCTCGAGCGCGACACGCAGCTGCTCATCCCGGCTTACGACTACTGCATACCCGAGAAAGACTGCCCCGGCGGGAGCTGCCAGGACGATCCCTGCACCATCTTCTCACAGATCCGCTTCCCCATGGAGGAATTCTTCCCCCAGGACTGCTCCGCCGACGACACCCAGTGACGAAGTGCCCCCGGTCGCCCCGGGGGCACTCTTTGATTGACACTTGATTTCGCGCGCGAGCCGTGATATGATGGAGAAAACTTTGAAAAGGGTGAAAAGATGTACAATACTTCCTGCAAATAATCACACGGTGCGTTTCGGCGCGCCCATTGCGGGAAGGTAATATCTGTGCACACCGTTCGGCCGCTGCCTGCGGCCGGCGTCTGACGTGTCGCGGGAGGACTGCCTTCTCGCGGCATTTTTCATTTTGGAGGTGCGCACATGTCTATTATCAAGATAGAAAACCTGACTTTTGCGTATCCGGGCAGTCCGGATAACGTGTTTGAAAATTTGAATTTGCAGCTCGACAGCGACTGGAAGCTGGGCTTCACAGGCCGCAACGGCCGCGGCAAGACCACGCTGCTGCGCCTGCTGATGGGCGAGGGCGAATACTCCGGCCGAATAGTCAGCAGCGTGGACTTTGACTACTTCCCGCCGCGCGTGGCGGACGGGACAAAGAGCCTGGCTGAGGTGCTGCGCGGCATCTGCCCGTCCGCCGAGGACTGGGAGCTGGAACGCGAGCTGTCGCTGCTGGGCGTGCACCCGGAAGCCCTGGACAGGGCGTTCGACACGCTCTCAAACGGCGAGCAGACCAAGGCCATGCTCGCGGCGCTCTTTCTCGACGAGGGGCACTTCCATCTGGTTGACGAGCCGACGAACCACCTGGACGCGGCCGCGCGAGAGCGGGTCTCGGCCTGGCTGAGCCGCAAGCGCGGCTTCATACTCGTGTCGCACGACCGGCGCTTCCTGGACGGCTGCGTCGACCACATACTGGCGCTGAACCGCTCCGGTGCGGAGGTCAGGGGCGGCAGCTTTTCGGCCTGGCTGGAGGACTTCCGGGCGCGTCAGGCCGCCGAGGAGGAGCTAAACGACCGGCTCAAACGCGATATAAGCCGCATGAAGCAGGCCGCGGCGCGCACGTCCGACTGGTCGGACAGGACGGAGGCCTCCAAGCGCGGGGCGGCGGACAAGGGCTTCGTAGGACACAAGGCGGCCAAGCTGATGAAGCGCGCCAAGAACATCGAGACCCGCCAGCAGCGCGCCATAGAGCGCAAGTCCGAGCTGCTGAAGGACGCCGAGAGCGCCGAGGCGCTCAAGCTCTCGCCGCTGACCTACCGCTCGGAGACGCTGGCGCGCTTCGACGGCGTGAGCGTGAACTACGGCGGGAGGGACGTCTGCTCCGGCGTGCGGCTGGAGATAAAGCGCGGCGACCGGATAGCGCTCGCCGGCGGCAACGGCAGCGGCAAGAGCAGCCTTCTGCGCCTGCTGCTGGGCGAGGACGTGCCCCACACCGGCAGGGTGGAGGTCGGCAGCGGACTGGCCATATCCTATGTGCCGCAGGACGCCTCGCGCCTCTCCGGCAGCGTGTACTACTATGCCCGAGCGTGCGGCGTGGACGAGACGCTGCTGCTGACCATACTGCGCAAGCTGGACTTTGAGCGCTCGCAGTTTGCAAGGGACATGAGCGGCTACTCCGGCGGGCAGAAGAAAAAGGTGCTGCTGGCCCGCAGCCTGTGCGAGCAGGCGCATCTGTACGTCTGGGACGAGCCGATGAACTTCATAGACCTGTACTCGCGCATACAGCTCGAACAGCTGGTGCTGGAGTTCCGGCCGACCATGCTGTTCGTTGAGCACGACGCCGCCTTCCGCGACGAGGTCGCGACGTCGATCCTCCAGCTGTGAAAAAAGGCCGCCGCAGACTATCGTCTGCGGCGGCTCTATAGCGCCTGAACGCTTGAGTGAGAGGTGACTTTTGCAAAAAGTCGCCGCGAACGATATGCAGTCCGCGACGACGTGGTGACCCAGCGGGGATTCGAACCCCGGACACCCTGCTTAAAAGGCAGGTGCTCTGCCTGCTGAGCTACTGGGTCATATTAAATAAACGTTCAACCAAAAGAAAACACAAAATTAAATCCTCCGGATTTAATTCTGAAAGGAGGTGCAAGGGAGTGAACGAAGTTTTCGGCATCAGCCTTTGGCTTATGCCGGAAACGTAGTTGAACGGACTTTGCACCGACGTGGCTGGGATGGCAGGACTCGAACCTACAATATCAGAGTCAAAGTCTGGTGTGTTACCGTTACACTACATCCCACCGCGACTGCGAGTAGAGGCCGGCATAGCCGGCCTCCCTCTTTCTGGGGTGGGAGATGGGGCTCGAACCCACGACACCCGGAACCACAATCCGGTGCTCATACCAACTGAGCTACACCCACCATTGTATGGAGCCTGCCAATGGCACGCCAGGAGGGACTCGAACCCCCGGCCTACTGCTTAGAAGGCAGTTGCTCTATCCTGCTGAGCTACTGGCGCATATCCCGACGTAAAACGCCTGGCAGCAAACAATGCCATGCGCCGTCCAAAGCTTTGTTAGTTTACCACCCGCGGCCAGGTTTGTCAAGGGGAATATGTAATTTTCCCGGTGAAAACCGTCATGCAGCTCAGTTCTTCTGCGCTTCGGCCTCCAGTCGGCGGATAAGTCGGGTGAGAACCAGGGCGGCCGCGACGGCCAGAATGACCTCTGCCACAAGCTGGGCGTAAGCGAGGCCGTAGAGCGGGAATATCAGGTTCAGAACTATGAGCGCGGGGATCTCAAACACGATCTTGCGCAGTATGGCGAAGATAAGGCTGTTGCGCCCCAGACCGACGGCCTGGAACACACCGACTGCCATGAAGTCGATGCACATAAACGGCTGGGCAAGTATAAGTCCCACCAGGAAATGCCCGCCGTATCCGACCACGGCCGGAGTGTCCATGAAAAGCCGCACAAAGGTCTCGGGGAAAAGCACGAACACCACGGTAACCAGCACCATGAACGACAGGCTGACCGTCAGCGCCAGGCGGATACCGCCCTTCATGCGCTTTATGTTGCCGCTGGAGTAGTTGTAGCTGACCAGCGGCATGACTCCCTGGGAGAAGCCCATGGAGGCGTACATGGGCACCTGAGCCAGCTTCTGGCAGATTCCCATGGCGGCAATGGCGTCCGCGCCGTAAGCGCTGGTGAAGTTGTTGAGGATGGTCATGCCGGTGACGTTCAGCAGGTTCTGGATGGCGGCAGGCACGCCCACGCCGCAGACGCTGCGGACTATCCGGCCGTCGAAGCTGAGCTTCCTGGGGTTGACGCAGACGTATGTCTTGCCGCGCTTGACCGCAAGCAGTACGAAGAAATAGCAGCAGGCCACGCAGTTGGAGATGAACGTGGCCAGTCCTGCGCCGGCCGCGCCCATGTTGAAGCCCCAGGGCATGATAAAGATGGGGTCGAGAACTATATTGAGGAGGCAGCCGGTCATGGTGCCGACGCTCGCGTGCATGGCGCTGCCCTCGGAGCGTACCAGGTAGGCCATCACTACGTTGAGTATCGTCGGCGCGGCGCCCAGGCAGACCGTCCAGAACATGTACCGGTTCGTGGCGTCAAAGGTGTTCTCGTCGGCGCCGAGCAGGTACAGCAGCGGGGTGCGGAAAACAAAGCACAGCAGGCTGAACAGCAGCCCGCAGATAAGCGAGCAGTAGAAGCCGAACGCGCTGCTTTTTGCCACGGTGTCGTAGTCCTTGCAGCCCAGCGAGCGGCTCATCAGACTGGAGGAGCCGACGCCGAACAGGTTGTTGACCGCGTTGAACGCCAGCATGAGCGGGGCGGCAAGAGTGACAGCGGAGTTCTGTATGGAGTCCTGGAGCAGACTGACAAAGTAAGTGTCCGCCAAATTGTACAGTACGGTGACAAGCGAGCTGATAACAGTAGGTATCGCAAGCGACATAACAGCCTTGCCCAGCGGCGCTTCTTCAAACAGATATGTCTTTGTGCCAAGTTCCTGCAATTGACTCATCTCCAACGTTTCTGAGCACTCCGTGCGATGCCCGCAAATAAATATATTAGCACCCCCACATTATCTCGGGCAATGGGGGGAGAGTAAAATTCACATTATGTTAAAATTTTTTCTCTTTCCCCAAACTCCTGGGAGGCTTTCTTTGGTCTTGGCCAAAGAAAGCCCCCCAGACCCCGAAAG